>RCUU01000647.1_pt1 | contig 18443 bp, 13 predicted proteins | sample 2166211 | NCBI WGS metagenome assembly RCUU01 (sample SAMN09932620, study PRJNA488358) | compost metagenome | feature: garden; material: soil; isolation source: compost soil in phenylacetic acid-enriched culture | place: Germany: Experimental Botanical Garden Goettingen | collected 2016-01-27
CGCCCAAATAGCGGATTTCCTGTCCGCATCACTCGGGGATTGATCGGGAAGGGACCCCATAATGTCCGCAGAAGGAACCAGGCCAAATATGCACGTTCAACCATGCATGTCCAAACCACGCTAAATGGGCGGAAATCTTGCATGTTGTACAACAATGAGTGCCTTTAGGATACCAAATGGGCGGAATCTAGCAGGTTACTCACAATAATAGGCGCCCTAAGCACGCCAAATTAGAAAATATCCTGCAACATTTACAACCATGTGTGTTCTAAGCATGCCAAATGACTTATAGGAGGATACATGTACAGCAGAATTCATATCATGGGAGCTTCGGGTGTGGGGACGAGCACGTTGGGGCGGTCTTTGGCTGAGCGTCTGCCGCATGTCCATTTGGACAGCGACGATTATTTCTGGGAACATAAATATACAAAACAGACAGAGCTTACAGAAAGGTTACGCACGATCCAGCGTGATCTGGACCAACAAGAGCCATGGATATTGTCCGGTGCGGTCTGCGGATGGGGGGACGGGCTGCGCCCGCACTTTGATCTGGTGGTTTTTTTGTGGATTCCCCCCGAAATCCGGCTCGAACGCCTGAGGGCGAGGGAATATGAGCGGTATGGTGCGGAAAGCCTGCCTGGCGGCAGCAGGTTTCAAGAGGTGCAGACCTTTATGGATTGGGCGGCTTTATATGATACAGCAGGTCCGGAAGTCAGAAGCCGAGTACTGCATGAGGAATGGATGTCGCAGCTCCAGTGTCCGGTGCTGAGGTTGGAAGGGGATATGACTGTGGATGCGCGTGTGGAGGCTGTATTGCAGGAATATGGTGATCAAGTTTCGGGGAGTTAAATCAGAAGAAATGAGTCTGGCTGCTGGATCGAGAACTGCGGCGCAGAGGCTTCAAGGGGAGACGGATGATTCATCCGCAGAATGGGCAGCTATATATTTATAAAAACTAAACCAACAGAAAGCGGGATAACAGCTAATGATCACTATTAAAGAAATTGAATCCGAATCACTAGGCGCACTGAACAAGCTCTATAATGAGCTGATCCATAGCCCCACGGACCCGCAGAAGCTGGAAGCGGCATTTCGCTCGATCAAGTCGGATAGCCGATACATACTGTTAGGCGCTTTTGTAGACGGGGAACTGTTGGGCTCCATGATGGGGATTGTGTGCCAGGATCTTGTGGGCGATTGCCGTCCGTTTATGGTCATTGAAAATGTGGTCGTTTCGTCCCGCTCACGGCGCCAGGGCCTGGGCAAAAAACTTATGGCTGCCCTGGAGGCCATCGCTCACGAAAGAAACTGCTATTACATCATGTTCGTCTCCGGTGAGAAGCGGAAGGAAGCGCATATTTTTTATGAGGCGATGGGCTACCGGGAAGAAAAGGTGGAGGGGTACCGCAAGCATCTGAGCTCGCATTAAGGGAACTTGCGGCCCTACACTCTTTCTACTGCTGTGGCCTTACATTTCTGCGATAAGGCGGATATCCCGCTATCGAAAAATCAGCTCCCCGTACTCTTATAATGCCTGACCCCAAACCGCCAGACCAGCAGCGACACGCCCAGAAATGCAGCTCCGGCGGGAAGGGCGAGGTATCCCAGCCACTGCGGGTACCCCCAGCCACAAACCGTGGCGGCAGGGTAGAAGCTGATAAAAAGCATGGGCAGCATAAAGCTGAACATGCTTTTTAGTGCTCTCGGCATGTACGGCTCAGGACAACGGGTGATCTGGTAGCTGGCATTAGTCAGGAGATAGATCCAGTCGAGACCTTTGATGGTAAAGAACGCAAGCCCCGAGGTAAGCACAAAAACGCCGCAGTACATAATGCACCCTCCTGCCAGCGCCATGGTGAGAATAGCGATCTTTCCCGAAGTAAGGGTAACGCCAAGCTCCGAGAGCGCCCAGCCTGCCGCGCAGATTCCTGTAACGGGCCGGACCAGACGGTGCAGATGGAATCTGGACGCCGCCACCTGGACGAACAGGGAACGGGGGCGCAGGAGCAGCCTGTCGAAATCGCCGGAGCGCAGCATCTGCCATGGAAAATAATCGAAACCCCGGCACAGGCTCTCCGCCAGTCCAAAGGAAGCCACCGCCAGCGCATAGACCAGAATGATATGGGCCACTGTCCATTCCCCGATATTGCCGAAGCGGGAGAAAAGCAGCACGGTCGCAATCGGGTCTGAGATGACCACGACCAGCACCTGGATCAGCATCAGCCACCAGCCTTTGTATTCCATACCCGACAGCAGGTGCATCCGCAAGTATTTGAAATAGATTTTGCCTTCAGCGATCATCCGTCCGTTCACCCTCCCTGTACGATAATACTTTTAAGCTTATGGGTCATGATCGATCGTCCGGCAGCAATAAAGACAACACTCCAAAAGAACTGCAGGCCAATGGCAGGCAGGGCAGCGGATGGTGAGAGACTGCCGACATACAGCTGAACCGGAATATCCGCAAACCCGCCAAACGGCTGGAGATAAAGAAAGGTCTGCATAAAATCAGGCCAGAGACGCAGCGGAAGATAAGTGCCGGACAATATTCCGCTGAACAGCAATAGCATGTAAGTTGGCCCGTCGCCCCAGGTAATGTTCAAGCGTATCGCTGTCACGAACATGGCAAAAGAGGAGCACAGCACAAAAGCCATCACGGCTGACAGCAGAAAACAGACAAATCCAAGGGCAGACGCAGGAGCCCCGAGCGCGTAGCCCGCAGGCATCAGGAAACCGGCCAGGATTGTGGCCAGGCTGCGGATCCAGGAGGTTCCGAGCTTGCCTGCCGAGCTTTTGACGAACCAATGGGTGTACAGATTCAGGGGGCGGCATAGTTCCACACCGACATCGCCGTTGTTGATTTTGCCCATAATCTCGCCGTCAATGCTCATCGTCTGCAGCACAAACAGCCCTTGGGCGAGCCACACATAGGATATGGTTTGCGATAAGGCAAGCCCGTTGTTATTCCAGGCGCCATTATCGCTGTATGTATAGAACACGGTGAACAGGACGCACTCAATAAGGCCCCAGAAGACGCTGACGAACACGCCGGATATGGCGGAAGCGCGATACTGCAGTCCTTCAGCCATTCGTATGCGGAAGAGGGAGCTGCAAGCCCTGCAGGTACTTCGGAAATTCATTTTGCACCTCCTAAAAGTTTTGTGAGCATAGGCTTCTTGTTATGGCTTCGTACAAAACTAGCTTCGGAAGCATACACTTAAGTTTTGTGAGCATAAGCTTAAACCAGCGACAGGTCATTATACATGGCGGCGATCATGGCATCCGTATTCACCTTCATAATCACCTCGGGAGCATATTTCTCCTGCAGGCCGCCGAGCCGTCCGTCATACAGCAGCTGGCCATGCCCGATGACCATTACCCGCTCGCAGAGCGCTTCAATGTCATCCATATCATGGGTGGTCAAGACCATGGTTACCCCGTATTTGCGGTTTTCTTCTTTCAAAAAGTTCCGGAGCGCAAGCTTGGATACGGCATCGAGCCCGATGGTCGGCTCATCCAGGAAGAGGATCGCGGGCCGGTGCAGAAGGGCGGCTACCAGCTCGCAGCGCATCCGCTGCCCCAGTGACAGCTGTCTGACAGGTGTTTTTAAAAGCGCTTCCACCCCAAGGGTTGCCGTTAATTCAGTGAGCCTTACCTTGTAATCTCCAGGGGAAATGGCGTAAATATCCTTCAGCACGTCAAAAGAGTCCGCCACCGGCACATCCCACCACAGCTGGGACCGCTGCCCGAACACGACACCGATTTTCGAGACATGCTCCACACGGTTCTTCCATGGAACCTTGCCCATAATGGTGCATTCTCCATTGTCGGGTGTGAGGATGCCGCTCATCACTTTGACCGTGGTAGATTTGCCTGCACCATTAGGGCCGATGTACCCCACAAGCTCGCCTTCGGCAATCTCAAAACCGATTCCAGCCAGCGCTTCCACATGCGTCACATTGCGCATAAAAGCACCCCTCAGCAGCCCCCATTTTCCTTCGGGCCGTTTGTACACCTTAAAGGTTTTCCTGATATCTTTGAGTACAATTTGCATCTAGTGCACCTCCTTCGTGCAGAAGATCATAACATTCACAAGCAGCTGAGATAAAATGGCATTCATCCGTCCGTTGGTCCAACCAAGCCGTACTGGAGGGTCTATCACATGAATTTACTCCATTTTTCATAAAAATGCTTGCTGTCTTGACATTTCCGTGCTATATTAATTTTATAGTTAACGCAAGTAAACCATAGTTTTTTTACATATGTACCTTACAAATTGTCTTTAGATACCGGTGAATTTTTCATCGGTATTTTTGCGTTTATACACCTTTTTTCTGTCAGATAGGAGGTCAATTTGTGCTGCATTGGAGCAGGAAGGTTATGTGCAGTGCGGAGACTCGAACGATTGAGCAGGGAGCGCTGGGCATACTCCATTACGCAAAGCCATTGCAGATAGGCCATGTGGCGAAATGAGAGGTAAAAATACCTTTGATCTCGGCGCAGATAGGCCATGTGGCAATAGAGAGAAGTAGCGGGGGCACAGCGGAAGATGTAAAGTTGGTTATAAGTATTTTTTCCATGCCGGTGCCTCTTAGCGGTGTGATAAACTAGGAACAAGTGTGATTTATTAACATTTGCTTATGACTCTATTGTTTTATGACTCTATTTTTATGGCTTTAGTATTGACAACATTTTATTGGAGGGATTGCATGCAGACGTTTTTTCGCTATAACTGGATGGTTCGGGAGGAATGGTATAAGTGGTGTGAGGATTTGCCGGAGGAGGAGCTGCTGAAACTGCGGGTTGGCGGGGTTGGTGGAATTCTGAAGACGCTGTTTCATATTGCCGATGTGGAGTGGAGCTGGATCATGGTGATGCAGGGCAAACCGGATTTTCAGGAGGATTTTGCCGGGTTCAGCAGTCTGGAGAAGGTGAGGGAATTGGATGCGCGCTTCCGGCCGGAGGTGGAGTCCTTTGTATTGAACTGGAATGAGGGGCTGGAGCGGAATATTTTTGTGGACATACAGAAGGATGGATCAGAGGTTACCGATGCCTGGGGTGAGATTATGCGCCATGTGATTGCGCACGAAATTCATCATATCGGGCAGCTTTCCGTGTGGGCCAGAGAAGTTGGCAAGCAGCCGCCTTCAGCTAATCTAATCGGCAAGGGGCTTGCGGACACTCTGCCTGGCAGGGCATAGAGGTTGTTTACAAGCGGCCCTTAGCCGTAACAGGAATCGTAACTGAAACCTTATCTGAAACTATATCTGCACGAACCAACAGCCCCGGTGGAACTTCCGCCGGAGCTTTTTTACATGCCGCGCGGAAACCACAAATGGCGCAGATCCACCCAGCCCTGGCTGTTGAAGGTCACACCGCGCACGGAAGGCAGATAAGCGGTCTGGACCGGCTTTTCATACAGAATATGCAGCTGATGATCCCGTGTCAGCTTATCCTCAATCCGCATGAAGCTCTCGGCTCTCGCTCCGGGATCAGGCTCACGCGAGATGAGGTTAAGCATGCCTTCAATGTCGGCACGGATGCCGGGCTCCACATGCTGAGACAGCGTCTTATACAGATCGAACAGCCGGAGCTGCTCGTCCTGATCACGAAGCAGGGAGAAGACGATGAGGTCGGACTGCAGACGCACAGGGCCTTTGAACTCCTCCGGGGAAACGGACATGACGCTGCAGGCATAGCCGTGCCGGATCAGCCGGGAGGCAATATGCTCGGCATCCCCGAGATATTGCGGAATCGTGGCAATTTGCAGCGGGGCTGACTGCATTTCCGGAGCATCCGAAGCAGAGGGCGGGGCTGCTTCATCCAGACAAGCCAGAATGTCTGCGCGGAGTTGCGGATCGCTTAACGGCCCATCCTTCTTCGTGTTGCAGGTGACAAACTTGCGCACATAGGATTCGGAATGAATTCGGCTCCAGGAGGAAGCATCTGCGGACGTTGGATTCGGGATGACGTGAAAGGCGGAAACGGTATCCGGCTGTACCTGCTCTATGCCAAACGGCACATGAAGAATTTCCACACGGTCCAAGTGGGCACGCCCCTGAAAGTAATAAGGGAATACCTCCAGCTTGCATAGCTCCTCGCTCATCTCCACCAGCTTGAAGGGCCCGGTGCCGACCGGCCTGCGGCCGAAGGCACTCTCCGGACCGGATTCTATATCGCGCGGAACAATCGCCGCCCGGCTGGTACACAGGAACGGGAGAAACAGCTCATTCGGCTTCCGCAGAACGATGCGCACTGTGGTGGAATTCAAGGCTTCCACCCCGGTGATTTCTTTAAAAATGGAGCTGTACAGCGTCCGCTGCGAGGTCTGCATCAGCCGCTGCAGCGAATAGACCACGTCTTCGGCGGCAAGTACTTTTCCGTGGTGGAACAGGACCTCCTTGCGCAGATGAAAGGTCCATTCTGTGCGGCTGCCATCCACATCCCAGGCGTGGGCCAGGCCGGGAACAATGCCCCGTTCGCTGTTTCGCCCTATCAAACCGTCAAAGACATGGCTGGATACAAAGGATTCCGCCAGCAGATTCATATACAGCGGGTCAAAGGTATGCAGTTTCTGGTTAACCGGAAGCCGCAAAGTATCAATCTGCTTGTCGCTGCGGATTTCGGAATGATGCCCGAAATAAGCCAGCAGCCAGCCCTGCAGCGTATCCTGAAGAGAGGAGGAGCGGGCATGCCCCCGAATGCCCTCTATGGCGCTGCCAATGTCTTTGCTGCTGATCGCCTGCTTCATGGACTCCAGGGCGATCTCCTCGGCATCCGCGAGGAACGTCAGCTTCGAGCGTTTGCCCCGGCCCCGGCTGGGGGTCCAGGTGATCCAGGACTGCTCGGCCATTTTATTGATAATATGAAGGGCATTGCGGTGGGTGCAGCCCAGGGTATACGCCAGCTCATCGATAGTAACCGAGACTTCTGCGGGCCCTCCGTGCTGCGAATGGAGCTTCAAAAATTGGCTGTGCAGCTTCATGCGTCAAGGTCTCCTTCTGTAAAATAGGAAATAAACCATTTTTTCTTTCTCTTTTTCTTCTTATTTTATCAGCTAGAATCAGGATAAGAAAGTAAAAAGATGGAGGTATTTACCATGGAAGATCAAACGGTACCGAAACCGGAACGGGCACTTCAGGCCTTGGGAGCGGCTTTTCTGCTCGCGGCCTTGAACCAGTATCTGTTTTACGGTAAAATGCCGGGGGTTTCCTATCCGATTTTTGTATGTTTGTTTTATCTGTTTGTCCTTTACTTTGCCAAAGATAAGCTGCGCAAGCCCGCTGCTGTCAGCTATATCTGGCTGGGGGCGGTTGTACTTCTCTCTCTGACGTATGCGCTGTTCGCGAACTGGTTTTTCTTCGGGCTGAATCTGCTGGTCATTCCAGCGCTGATTTTATTACATATGACCTACATGCTTAGCTATAAGCTGCCCTCCTGGAGCGGACCTCAGATGATCGGGGCGGCGGCGGAGCATTTTTTTGCCCAAAGCCTGAGGCACTGGGGGACCGTTCCACGGCTTATCCGCAGACTTTTCGGCGGCGGGAAGCTCCAGGACGAACGCAAGCAGGTGCTGATCAAGGTACTGATCGGGCTGGGAATCTCCCTGCCGCTGCTGCTGATTGTAACGTCACTGCTCTCCTCGGCGGACGGCGTGTTTCATGAACTCCTGGCGGGAATTCCGCAGCTGCTGGAACAGATTTCTTTTGGCGAAGGGTTTGCGCGGCTGGTGTGGATTGTTCTGCTGGGGATAGCGATGTTCGGCCTCCTCTGGGGCTTTGTCGATCACAAGGTCTATGTGTGGAACCCGAAGCCGGAGCTGAATATGGAGAATGGGCCTTCGCCGGAGTCTCTCAATGAGCTGCTTCCTGAACCTTTGACGCTGAAAGTGGACCCGGTGATCCTCACTACCATTCTGACCGTCATCAATACGGTATACGTCCTGTTCGTAAGCGTGCAATTTTCTTATCTCTTCGGTGCCTGGGATGGCATTCTGCCGGAGGGCAGCACCTATGCCGATTATGCGCGCAGCGGTTTTTTTGAGCTGATTCTGGTAACTTCCATCAATTTCGTGCTGCTGCTGCTGTCCCTGTATTCAGATGGCCCGGCAGTAGCCCGGCTGCGCAAAATCATAAATATCCTGCTCTACATCCTTGTGCTCTGTTCTGTGATTATGCTCTATTCCGCCTTTTCCCGGCTGGCGCTGTATGAAGAGGCTTACGGCTATACGTACATCCGGTTTCTGGTGCATGCGTTTATGATTTTCCTCGGACTGCTGCTGGTGCTGGCGGCGGTGCGGATCAGCCGGGTGCAGTTTCCGTTCGCTCAGTGCTGTCTGGCGCTGGGGCTCTTCTCCTACGTTTTGATTAACTATATTGGCATGGATCATATCATTGCGAAGCAGAATATCGGGCGCTATGAGAAAAGCGGCGTCCTCGACAGCAGCTATTTGTCCAACCTGTCACCGGACGTTACGCCACTGCTGATCAACTTCAGCAAGCAAGAGAACGGCAAGCTGGATGCAGTCCTGCGCGAAAAATGGGAAAGCCGGCAGCGGGCAGCGCGGGAATGGCCCTCCTTCAATCTGGCTAGAGCGCGTGCGGAACGGGCACTGGAGCATTATTTTGCCGAATAGAATCCTTCAATGGGACAGTTGTGGAACGGGAGGAGGGGACGAAGCTTAGGAGAGTTGGCACTGCCCTGCATGCTGTGTTACATTTATTTCATTCGTGACAAAAGGTGGGGGGAAGCTGCCTATGCAGTGGATTGCGGACCGGGAAAAGGTTAGTGCTTTGGCCGGGGAAAACGGTCTGAAGGAGATATTCAGCAGCGGGGCGATCTCCGCAATGGAGCTGCGGCGCTACAGTGACGGTGAGGCCATCTGCTCGGTGGGCGACCGGCTGGAGCAGATGTTTTTACTGGTAGAGGGCCGGCTCAAAATTCATACTCTGCTCCCTAACGGGAAATCGCTGCTGGTCCGTTTTGCCCGGCCGATGTCGGTAATTGGGGATGTGGAGCTGCTGCGCCAATATCCGGTCAAAAATGAAGTGGTGTCCGTGGGCGAAAGCCTGCTGCTGGTTGCTGGAAGAGACCTGGTACTGAAGGAATTTGAGGAAAATACGGCGCTGCTGCGTTTTCTGGTAGGCGAGCTGAGCCACAAAATGTATACGCTGGGCCAGACTACGGCGCTGAACCTGCTCTATCCGCTGGAAAACCGCTTCGCCAGCTATCTGTTATCTCTGTTTGCAGACAGCGGCGGCCAGCGCGTGGAAGAGATCCGGACGTCTACCCTTGCGGACATGGCAGACTTGCTTGGGACCAGCTACAGGCACCTTAACCGGATCGTGCGACGTTTTGTGGAGGAAGGCATTATTGAGCGCAAAAAAGGAAGCCTGAGTGTGCTGGACCAGAACAAGCTGGCCCAACTCGCGAACGGCAATCTGTATGAATAGCCAAGATCGTCCATTCCCGCCTTATGGCAGGGGGGCGGTCTTTTTTTGTATAAAAGAACAGCCTTAAGATAACTCTTAGCCTAAATTCAGCTTCATTTAAGTTTGAAGAAGTAGGATGAAAGTGCCAGGAAATACAACTTGATTTCAGCAGAAGGAGGGGAGCCTTTTCATCACGATTAGGTCTTACATAACGGGTTATAGCAAGCCTAAGTACATAAAGATGTGGAGGAATACTTATGTTCACCAAAATACGCACCAAAATATTATTCGGCTTCGCCGCAGTCATTATTGTATTTATCGCCGCGATTGCCGGCAATACGTTTTTTCAGGGCAAGGTCAGCATGCTTACTGAACAGATTAATCATAATTACAGCAAGCTGTCGCTGGTGCAAGGGTTGACGGACAAGATCCGCACGGTAGATGGATTGGCGGCAAGATATGTGATGAGCAACACAGATGAGGAGCGGACAGCATACCTGACCAGCTATGAGGCCCAGATTCCCGAAATTACAGAGGCGGTCAAGGAACTTCAGGCTGCGGGGCTTAATGAAGCGGAGTTATCCGGAATTACCAATCTGCAGAGCGAGTGGAGCAATTATCTGACGGTGCTGGAAAGTGCCTTTGCAGAAGCGAAGGAGGGGAATTTCCCGGTTGCCCAAAAAGCGTTCACCAACCTCTCCCTCGATAAAATTATGGATTCCCAGCTGGTGTTTGAGAATGTGCTGGCTGAAGAAATTCAAAAGGAACAGAGTGAGGCGGCCAGTCACCGCGGCTTTGCAATGTCGGTCAGCTTAGGGGTGACAGGACTATCCGTGCTGCTGGCAGCAGTGATTGCGCCGCTCTTGTCGGCGCGGATTCTGCAGCCGATCCGCAGCGTCAATGCTCAGCTGCAGGAGATTGCCGAAGGAGATGCCGACCTGACCCGCAAGCTCTCCGTGCGAAGCAAGGATGAAATGGGGGAGCTGGCGCAGAATTTCAATACAATGACGGATAAGCTGGCCCTAATGATCGGGCAGGTGACAGCGTCGGCCAGTGGACTTGCGGCATCCTCCGTCAAGCTTACCTCGGAGAGCAGCCTGACTGCCGAAGCTACGGAAAAGATTGCCGGGATTATGGGCGAGGTCGCCTCCGGCAATGACCGGCAGATGAACGATCTGCAGACGAACATGACCACGATTGTGGAGATGTCCATCGGCATTCAGCAGATCGCGTCCAGTGTGCAGGATATTTCCGCAGCGTCGATTCGTTCCAGCGAATACGCCGTTGCCGGTGATGAATCCCTGCAGGCGGCGGCTCAGCAGATGGCTTCGATCAACCGCTCCATCCAGACCTTGTCCGGGCAGGTGCTGAGCTTCGTGGGCCGCTCCCGTGAGATTGGCAGCATTGTGGATGTCATCAAGGGCATTGCCTCGCAGACCAATATGCTGGCCTTGAACGCTACCATTGAAGCGGCACGGGCCGGAGAGCAGGGACGCGGGTTCGCCGTGGTCGCCGATCAGGTCCGCAAGCTGGCTGAGCAGTCCGGTGAATCGGCCAATCTGATTGCAGAAATGGCGGCAGGCATTCAGTCCGATGCGGATGACGCGGTGAAGATCATGAAGAACAGCATGAGTGAGGTGCAGGGCGGAACAGAGGTTATTGAAGAAGCCGGCAGATCCTTCGGAGGCATCCGCATCTCCATCGATGCCCTGGCCGGCCAGGTGCAGGAAGTCTCCGGGGCAGTAGAGGAGATTACGGCAGCGACGGAAGAAATTGTGGAATCCATCCGCACCGTGGTGCAAATTTCTGAGACTACTGCGGCGAATACCCAGCAGGTCTCCGCCGCTTCCCAGGAGCAGATGGCCTCGGTTGAGCAAATCGCCTCCTCTGTCAGCGCACTGAACGCGATGGCTCAAGGATTGCAGGGGCTGGTTGCCCGATTCAATGTATAACATGAAGACAGCTTTTTCAGCAAAGCTTTATCTGACGTTCATGTGGTTTTAAGCTTTAGCGGTTATAGTCATCCTATGACCCCCCTTACAATAGACCTTGGCCCTGCCGGAGACGGCGGGGCTGCTTTTTTGTCAGGAGCCCATTTGGGATGCACCTTCAAGGGTTCCGCGTAATTATGATCCATGAACAGTTAGAATAGATTAAGATGTTATATATACTAGAAATATTTAATCTGAACTTGAATAAGCAGGAATGGAAGCAAGCAGGCCAATCCAAATGCGGATGCAAAGCTCCAATTAAGTATATAGGCGGATTTATCCCAGGGCCAAAACAGGAGGAATGAATCATGGAAGCGTTAATCCGGGAGATTGCGGCTTTAAGCCGTTCGTTATCCGATGGGGAGAAGTTGTCCATTACCGCTAGGCTCTCAAGCTATTTCGGGAAGACGGTGGGGCTGTCGCCGGAAGAACTGGCTGTGTTAAAGCGGCACGAGCTCGAAATCATCCGTGATACGGTGAACGGGCTGGTCCTTACGAGAGATACGGTCCCGGATCTCAGCCGGCACATATTGGGAAATCCAGAGGCTGATTCTCCCTGCAAGGTCAGTTTTGGCCATATTGCGCAATATTCCATACCTAAGGACAATACCAGACCTGATCCAGCAGTGTTTTCAAAAGGTTTACTGAAGCGCTTGGGGATCTGCAGTATTTTCTTCGACGTGGATGATACGTTATACAGCCAGTTTGACTTGACCTGTGCAGCTCTGCGGGCGTCCCTTCAGCTTCCGGAGGATTTTCCGTTCCGCGACGCCTACCGGCGGATTGGTTATTATAGCGGGAAATTGTCCGCAGAAGGAGATTTGCTGCAGGCTTCACCGCAAGGGGAGCAGGCGGCCCGGATGAGGGTGGAGCGCTTCATCTTGGGACTGGCTGAATTTGGAGTGCAGATTAGCTCTGAACAGGGGGCCGCAATTCAGCAGGAATATACCCGCCTGCAGGGGGAAATGCATATCTCCGAGGGGGCCGGTGAGCTGCTGGCAAGTCTGACTGAAACCGGCATGGTGGTGGGCATTATTACGAATGGCAATGAGGAGCATCAACGGAGCAAGCTGCGGACGCTTGGTTTGAGCCGCTATGTTCCGGAGGAACGGACGATTATTTCTAGTAGTGTAGGCTTCACGAAGCCGGACCCGCGTATTTTTCAGTTGGCCAATGTACGGACAGGGACAAAAGCCCACAACTCTCTCTATATAGGGGATTCGTGGTCGAAGGATATCGTCGGAGCATGCGAAGCAGGATGGCATGCGGTCTGGTTCAATCCATTGCAGGCAGCGCCGGGAGAAGGGAATAAGCCAGCGGCTGTCGTCAGCACATATGCGGAACTCCGTGAATTGCTGGGAGTGTAGGATCATAATACATCTTGAATCGGCCCCTATACCCGGTGGATTTATCAGCGGCAGGGCCGGTTTCTTGTTGTATAGGAAATTATACAATGTAAAAAATGTGGATATCCGGGGAGCTAAGCCTCAAGTGATACAGATGGCGCAGGATTGATGGGGGGCCATCTGCGGAGTGAAACGGACAGAGAAGACCCTATTTTGCGAAAAAGCCTGCTTTTCTGGATGATCCGGACTCAGAAGCCCTTATATCCGTCGTTTGAGCCCAGAATGAGGGGAGATCGAGCAAATAACGGATTCTCTGTCCGTTTGACCCTCAGAATGGGTTGATCCGCCCAAATAGCGGATTTCCTGTCCGCATCACTCGGGGATTGATCGGGAAGGGACTCCATAATGTCCACAGAGGGAGCCAGGGCAAACCGCATGTTCAACCCTGTATGTCCAAACCACGTCAAGTAGGCGGCAATCTTGCAGGTTGTACAACAATGTGTGCCCGAAGCACGCCAAATGGATGACGATCTTGCAGGCCATATGCCTTTTGTACAACAGTTCTGGCCTCGAAGGACCCAAGTTTTATTCACCCGCCTGGGTGAATTTGTTCTCGGAAGGAGCAAATGGAGCATTAACATGAGGAATCCCAAAAATAATGTTCATCGTAATATTGCACATACTATTCATAGAATTGGTCCTCGATCAAAATCTAGCGATATCTTATATTATTACCATAATTAGTTAGTTTGAGGACGGTAACTGGCTAATTAGAAGAGTATTCACCAGTTGGGAGGGGGCGTGGAAGAGAAGAAGGAAGGTTTTAGCAGAAAAGAGTTTTTTGAAAGCGCATACTTTTGACGGATCATACAATTATGGGAGGTGGTTGTCCATGTTAACAGGTAATAAAGCATCTGCCAGCAAAACATTCCTCGTATACTGCCTGATCGCTGTTTTGTTCGTAGGCCAGCTGGCACTGTTTCCGGCGGTCAGTTCGGCGGCGGGGAACCTGGCTGCGGGCAAGACGATGACGGCAAGCTCAGTTGGAGATGTATATGCTGCGTCAAATGCCGGTGACGGCAATCAGGCGACGTACTGGGAGAGCTCCAGCAACGCTTTTCCCGGGTGGCTCAAAGTGGATCTTGGAGCAAGCAGCAGCGTCAATCAGGTGGTGCTGAAGCTTCCGGCTTCCTGGGAGGCAAGAACACAAACGCTCTCAATACAAGGCAGCTCCGACGATTCCTCATACAGCAATCTGGTGTTACCCGCGAGCTATACCTTCAATCCTTCCAGCGGCTCTAACACGGTAACCATCCATTTTACAGCTGCCACAGCCCGGTACATTAAACTGAATTTTACAGCGAATACAGGCTGGCCGGCCGCTCAGGTGTCTGAATTCGAGGTATACGGCACAACAACATCTCCTAACGGAACTTATGAAGCCGAAGCAGCCGCATTATCCGGCGGAGCCAAAACTAACACCGACCACAGCGGATATACCGGTTCGGCTTTTGTCGACGGGTATCTCAGCCAGGGAGCAGCCACAACTTTTACGGTAACCGCCGCTTCTGCGGGCAGCTACGATGCCGCGTTGAGATATGCGAATGCTTCAGGAAGCACGAGAACACTGAGTATCTACGTCAACGGGACTAAGGTCAAGCAGAGCCCGCTCGCCAATCTGGCGAATTGGGATACCTGGTCAACGAAAGTGGAAACACTCAGTTTAACCGCCGGTACCCATACGATTGCTTATAAGTATGATCCCGCGGATTCCGGCAACGTAAATCTGGACAACCTGATCCTTACACCGGGAACGATGCCAACACCAACGCCAACGCCAACGGTAACACCTACCTCTACAACAGTGCCTACACCAACAGTCACGCCCACTGCAACACCAACACCAACGCCAACGCCTACACCAACATCTACACCAACATCTACGCCAACGCCTACACCAACATCTACGCCATCCGCTTCGCCGACAGCTACTCCAAGTACAGGCCCAGGGTCTAATCTGGCAGTCGGAAAAAGCATTAATGCATCTTCATCCATCTACACGTTTGTACCGGCAAATGCCAATGACGGCGACGTCACCACTTACTGGGAAGGCGCGGGCGGGAGCTATCCCAACACACTCAGCGTTAATCTTGGCGCCAATGCCGGTGTGACCTCGGTTGTCGTGAAGCTGAATCCGGCTTCCGCCTGGGCCACCCGCACTCAAACGATTGAGGTGCTTGGACATCATCAGGCAACCTCAGTATTCACAAATCTGGTTCCTGCAGCAGTCTATACCTTTAATCCGGCCAGCGGCAATTCCGTGACCATTCCGGTCACAGCCACCGTGAGTGAGCTTCAGTTGAAAATCACCGCCAACTCCGGTTCAAGCGCCGGACAAGTGGCTGAATTCCAGATTATCGGCACCCCTGCTGCCAACCCGGATCTGACTGTAACGGCAATGTCGTGGACTCCGGCGGCTCCGGTTGAGACAGACGCGATCACATTAACCGCAGCGGTCAAAAACACCGGAACCGCCGCTTCCACCGCGACGAATGTCAGCTTCTACCTGGGCACAACCCTGGTGGGCACTGCTCCAGTCGGTGCTCTGGCTGCAGGCGCATCCAGCAATGTGTCACTGAACACCGGTGCCAAGGATGCAGGGACCTATGCGTTAAGCGCCAAGGTCGATGAGAACAACTCGGTTATTGAGCTGAATGAAGGGAATAACAGCTACACTAATCCTTCTTCGCTTACTGTAAATCCGGTATCCAGTTCTGACCTCATTGCTTCCCCTGTAAGCTGGACACCTGGCAATCCTGCTGGAGGCAATACGGTAACCTTCTCGGTTGCCCTCAAGAATCAGGGAACCGCCGCTTCAGCCGGTGGGGCGCATAATATTACACTTACCGTCACGGATACCACAACAAATACCGTGGTCAAAACGCTGACCGGCTCCTACAGCGGCAGCATTGCCAGTGGTGCCACAACGGCTCCGGTTACGCTGGGCACCTGGACTGCAGTCAACGGCAAATACACAGTGAAGAGTGAAATTGCAGCAGATGCCAATGAGCTTGCGGTAAAACGGGCGAATAATATCCAGTCCCTTCCGCTGTATATCGGCCGCGGGGCCAATATGCCATATGACATGTATGAGGCAGAAGATGGTGTGGTCGGGGGCGGTGCCGTAAAACTTGCACCGAACCGCAACATCGGCGATCTGGCGGGTGAGGCCTCAGGCAGAAGAGCGGTCACTCTGAATTCGACCGGCAGCTATGTGGAATTCACCACCAAAGCCAGCACAAACACGCTTGTCGCCCGTTTTTCCATTCCCGATTCGGCCAGTGGTGACGGAACCAATGCCACACTGAACGTATATGTGGATGGAGTGTTCGCCAAGGCCATCAGCCTGACCTCCAAATATGCCTGGCTCTACGGTTCGGAGACCAGCCCCGGCAATTCGCCCAGCTCCGGCTCGCCGCGCCATATCTATGATGAAGCCAATATGATGTTCGACAGCACCATTAAGGCCGGAAGCACGATCCGTCTGCAAAAGGATGCAGCGAACACCTCGCAATATGCGATAGACTTCATTAGCCTGGAGCAGGTGTCGCCAATCGCCAACCCGGACCCGGCCAAATACGCCGTTCCTGCCGGATTCACGCATCAGGATGTGCAGAATGCGCTGGATAAGGTCCGCATGGACGCTACTGGCAGCCTTGTAGGCGTGTATCTGCCTGCCGGCACGTATCAGACGTCGGGCAAGTTCCAGGTATACGGCAAGGCTGTGAAAGTCATCGGAGCCGGACCTTGGTATACCCGGTTTGCCGCTCCGGCCGGCCAGGAAAATACGGATGTCGGCTTCCGCGCGGAGGCATCTGCAAATGGGTCTACTTTTGCCAACTTTGCATATTTCGGCAACTATACCTCGCGGATTGACGGTCCCGGTAAAGTGTTCGACTTCTCCAACGTATCGAACATTACGATAGACAACATCTGGACCGAACATCAGGTATGTATGTTCTGGGGTGCCAATACCGACTACATGGTGATCAAAAACTCGCGTATCCGCAACACCTTCGCCGACGGCATCAATATGACCAACGGCAGCACAAACAATCTCGTCTCCAACAATGAAGCCCGGGCCACGGGGGATGACAGCTTGCACTGTTTTCGGCTATTGATTCCGGCGGTTCGGATATGAAGGACAACGTGTATGAGAATCTGACCTCGATCCTGACCTGGCGTGCAGCCGGTGTGGCGGTCTATGGCGGTTACGCCAACACGTTCCGCAATATTTACATTGCCGACACGCTCTGCTATTCCGGGATTACGATCAGTTCGCTCGATTTCGGGTATCCGATGAATGGATTCGGCGCTTCGCCGACGACAAACCTCCAGAATATTTCGATTGTCCGGGCGGGCGGACATTTCTGGGGCTCCCAGACCTTCCCGGCCATTTGGGTCTTCTCGGCTTCGAAGGTCTTCCAGGGCATACGGGTCAGCGATGTCGACATTATGGATCCAACCTATCACGGCATCATGTTCCAGACCAACTATGTCGGTTCTTCGCCGCAGTTCCCGGTAGCCGATACGATTTTCACGAACATTACCATTTCCGGCGCGCAAAAGAGCGGAGACGCTTTTGACGCCAAATCGGGTGTCGGCATCTGGGCCAACGAATCGGCAGAGCCCGGCCAAGGTCCGGCAGTAGGCTCGGTAGTCTTCAACAATCTGAAGATCACGAACACAGTCACACCGGTCAAAAACACAACATCCACCTTTACGATCACTGTTAATCCGTAACACCAGTTAACCAATAAGACTGCACCGGCGGAGCCTCCTGCCAGGCTCCGCCGGACAGTTGCCGGTTTGGGGCGGAGCCGTCTCTTCATTTATGGGGAGGCGGTTTTTTGCTGCTTGCTTGGGCAGCTCTATGCAAGACCTTTGAATAGTACCCTTGAATGTGGCCCGGGCGGGCAATATGAGGAAATGAGAGGTAAAAGTACCTTTGATTTCGCCGCAGACAGCTAATATGAGGAAATGAGAGGTAAAAGTACCTTTGAATTCGGCTCAGGTGGGCAATATGAGGAAATGAGAGGTAAAAGTACCTTTGATTTCGCCGCAGGTGGGCAATATGAGGAAATGAGAGGTAAAAGTACCCTTGATTTCGCCGCAGACAGCTAATATGAGGAAATGAGAGGTAAAAGTACCCTTGATTTCGCCGCAGACAGCTAATATGAGGAAATGAGAGGTAAAAGTACCCTTGATTTCGCCGCAGACAGCTAATATGAGGAAATGAGAGGTAAAAGTACCCTTGATTTCGCCGCAGACAGCTAATATGAGGAAATGAGAGGTAAAAGTACCCTTGATTTCGCCGCAGACAGCTAATATGAGGAAATGAGAGGTAAAAGTACCCTTGATTTCGCCGCAGACAGCTAATATGAGGAAATGAGAGGTAAAAGTACCCTTGATTTCGCCGCAGACAGCTAATATGAGGAAATGAGAGGTAAAAGTACCCTTGATTTCGCCGCAGACAGCTAATATGAGGAAATGAGAGGTAAAAGTACCCTTGATTTCGCCGCAGACAGCTAATATGAGGAAATGAGAGGTAAAAGTACCCTTGATTTCGCCGCAGACAGCTAATATGAGGAAATGAGAGGTAAAAGTACCTTTGA
>RCUU01000648.1_pt1 | contig 18442 bp, 20 predicted proteins | sample 2166211 | NCBI WGS metagenome assembly RCUU01 (sample SAMN09932620, study PRJNA488358) | compost metagenome | feature: garden; material: soil; isolation source: compost soil in phenylacetic acid-enriched culture | place: Germany: Experimental Botanical Garden Goettingen | collected 2016-01-27
TAAAAGTAAAATGCCATAGAAGCGAGATTCTAAATCACATATACATCCCGCCATCAACATGCAGCGTCTGGCCCGTCATATAAGACGCGCTGTCTGAAGCCAGGAAAACCGCAACCTTCGCAATTTCCTCAGGCTGGCCCAGACGTGCAAGCGGAATTCCGCCCAGCATGCCCTGGCGTACTTCTTCAGAGAGCATGTCTGTCATATCCGTCTCAATGAAGCCTGGCGCGATGCAGTTCACCGTAATGTTACGCGAAGCTAGCTCACGCGCTGAAGACTTCGTTAAGCCGATTACTCCAGCCTTCGCAGCGACATAATTAGCCTGCCCTGCATTGCCAAGCACGCCAACGACAGAAGAAATGTTAATAATACGCCCTGAGCGCTGCTTCATCATCGGACGTGTAGCGGCCTTAATTCCGTTAAATACGCCCTTCAAATTCGTCTCAATGACATCATCAAACTCTTGTTCCTTCATACGCATAATCAGGTTGTCTCTAGTAATTCCTGCATTATTAACAAGAATATCTATTCGTCCCCAAACGTCAACGACACCTTTAACCATAGCTTCGAATTGTTCGCTATTTCCGACATGGCCCTTCACAGCATATGCTTTGACTCCGAGATTATCAATTTCGGTCACGACGCGGGCTGCTGCCTCCTCGTTGCCGGCATAGTTTACAGCTACATTGGCTCCCGCTTCTGCCAGAGCTAGTGCTATGCTGCGTCCTATTCCTCGAGAAGCCCCGGTAACAAGCGCCGTCTGGCCTTCCAGCAATTTGGTCATTTTTTCTCAACTCCTTTCCAGAATATAAATGTAAACAGCTCGCTAGCCGCGCAGTGCTTCAGCAGTCTGCTCCAGGCTGTCCATTCCACTTACATTAAACGTGCGCACACTCTTGTCAATTTTTTTGATCAGACCGGACAACACGCTGCCTGGTCCAAGCTCAACAAACGTATCTACGCCTTGCGATATGAGCCAGGCTACACTGTCTGCCCACAGCACAGGAGAATACACTTGTTCCACCAGCAATCTCGAAATTTCATGCCCTTCTGAAACAGGTCCTGCTGTTACGTTGGCTACTACAGGCACTTTTGCATTGTGAAAAGTCAACGTCGCCAGCTTATCGGCCAAGCGATCAGCAGCAGCTTTCATAAGAGAGGAATGGAATGGCCCGCTAACCTCGAGCGGAATCGCCCGCTTAGCTTCAATTTCCTTCACTCGCTCCACAACTTGAGCTACGCCTTCCTTGCTGCCGGAAACGACAATCTGTCCCGGACTGTTCACATTAGCGAGCTCTACAAGATGACCTCCCTGCGAAATGTCAGCGCAGAGCGCTGCAAGTGCATCACGTTCTCCGCCAAGCACTGCCGCCATAGCCCCTTGTCCGCCTGGAACGGCCTGCTCCATAAATTCTCCGCGTGCTCTAACAGTTGCTACAGCATCCTCAAAGGACAGCACTCCTGCCGCCGTCAAAGCGCTATATTCTCCCAGACTATGTCCAGCTACATAATCAGGTGAAAAGCCTTTTGCAGCAAACGTCTCAAACAATGCAACACTTGTAGTAAGCAATGCAGGCTGAGTATTCGCTGTCTGCTTCAGCTCAGTATCAGGTCCTTCAAACACAAGTCGTGTAAGTGAGAAGCCGAGCTTAGCGTCAGCTTGGTCATACAGATTTCGGGCAGCAGGAATATGGTCATATATATCTTTGCCCATTCCTACCCTTTGCGAACCCTGTCCCGGAAATACAAATGCTATTTTCCCCATTCTAATCTATGCACTCCTTGTACTTGCTATAATCAAATATGGATGAATCTAAATCAACAAGCAGACCATTACCAAACGATCACGGAAGCTCCCCAGGTCAGCCCTCCGCCAAATCCAACAAGCAGAACCGTATCGCCTTCCTTAATCCGTCCATCTTCAGCTGCTTCAACCAATGCAAGCGGAATAGAAGCGGCTGAAGTATTTGCGTACTTATCTACGTTAATTACACATTTATCTTCAGGAAGAGACAAGCGCTGCATTGCAGATTGAATAATCCGTATGTTAGCCTGATGCGGCACAAAGATATCGATATCTTCTTTCGTCTTGCCCGCTTTGCGAAGCACTTCCTCCGTAGCTGCCCCCATTACACGCACAGCGAACTTGAACACTTCACGACCATTCATATAAATGTAATGCTTGCCGCCTTGAACAGTCTCGTTAGAGGCCGGGAGACGAGAGCCCCCGCCTTCCAGCTTCAGCAGATCGCCTCCAGCGCCTTCAGCTCCGAGATCAAAGGACAGGAAACCACGCCCCTCAGGCACTTCACCCAAAATAACCGCTCCAGCACCATCCCCGAACAATACACAGGTATTGCGATCCGTGTAATCTGTAATTCTGGACAAAGTATCTGCACCAATAACTAGAGCATTCTTATACATACCTGTCTGAATAAAGCCGTTAGCCGTTGCCATACCATATACAAAGCCCGAGCAAGCAGCGGATAAGTCAAATGCTGCAGCTTTTTTTGCACCCAGTTTATCCTGTAAAATGCAGGCTGTCGAAGGAAACATCGTATCCGGCGTAATCGTAGCCACGATGATCAGTTCAAGCTCCTCCGCAGTGAGGCCCGCAGAGTTAAGCGCGCGAATCGCTGCTTCGTATGCCAAATCGGATGTAGCCTGATCGCTTGCAGCAATATGACGCTCACGAATACCGGTCCGGGTTACGATCCACTCATCGTTCGTATCCACTATTTTTTCAAGATCTGCATTCGTCAAAATCTTCTCCGGCACATATTTTCCGGTACCGATAATGCCTACTGAACTTGATTTTATCATTCTGTCACTCTCTCCCTACTAATTTCCGCTGAAATGCTCTCTGTTAACTGATTTTGAATCGCTATTCTTGCCTGACGAATCGCATTTTTAATGGCCGGGCCATCAGACGAGCCATGCCCCTTCACTACGAGACCGCCAAGCCCCAACAGCGGAGCACCGCCATGCTCCTTATAATCCAGCGTGCCTTTCAAACTCCGCAGCGCTGGCATCAAAATAGCTGCAGCTAGTTTATTCTTGAGTGATTTAGTGAATTCTTTCTTGAGCAGCGAGAAAATCGTCCCTGCTGTTCCCTCGAGTGATTTCAATAATATATTGCCGGCAAAGCCATCGCATACCAGAACGTCGCAAGCGCCGCTCAGAACATCTCTGGCTTCAACATTTCCTACAAACTCAATCGGCAGCTGCTCAATCAGAGGGTAAGCTTCTTTAGTGAGCTCATTCCCCTTCTTCGCTTCGGTGCCTACATTAAGCAGGCCTACACGCGGCTTATTGATCCCGTGGACTTTCTCACGATAAATACTGCCCAAGAGAGCGTATTGAGCAAGATGCTCCGGCTTAGCGTCCATGTTAGCGCCGAGATCCAGAGCAAGTACCCCGCGTCCGTCAACGGTAGGGATCATCGGAGCAAGCGCCGGACGTTCAATCCCCTCCATACGTCCTACGACAAGCAGACCCGTTGTCATTAAGGCGCCTGTATTGCCAGCTGAAAGCATAGCATCAGCCTGTCCTTCACGGACAAGCCGGCCTGCAACGACCATAGAGGCGTCCTTTTTGCGGCGGACAGCCTTAACGGGCTCGTCTTCAGCCTCAATGATTTCACCGGCATGGTGTATAACTAAGTTAGACGGGGCATCAGCAAGCAGCGGCCTCAAAACCTTTTCATCACCTACCAGAATAATCTGGGTATCGCTCCATTCCTTAGCCGCCGCCAAAGCTCCCTCAACGGTACTCTTTGGTGCATGGTCTCCTCCCATCGCATCAATGGCGATCCGCATGCTTACTTCCCCCTTCATGATTGTCCTCTCCGCCAGAGCGATAAATTACAAAGTTACCCTGGAACACCATTTCCTCACCGACATAGGTAAACACCTCGACCTTGGCTTTACCAGAGCTTCCTGATACAGGGCGCACATACGCCTTGGCTATACACTTCTCTCCTAAACGAACCGATCTGATAAATCGAATATCTGCAGAAAAGGTCAGTGCAATTTCATCATTAATAACCGCTACAGCAAGTGAATTCGCCTGGGCAAACACATGATGCCCCCGGGCAATCCCCGTTCGGGAGAAGACATGCTCATCTCTAATTTCAAAAATCGATATTCCGCTCTTATCCAATTGCAAATCGACGATATCCCCGATGACCTCATGCAGAGGCAAGGAACGAACTTGATCATAGGACCTCTCAGCCATCAGTTTCATTCGCTCTCTGAGCTCAGGTATGCCGAGCTCCATTCGATCGAGACGAATGGTCTGAATGCTGACCTTAAGCTGGCGCGTTAATTCCTGATCGGTTATAAACGGATTATCTTCGATCATTTTAACGAGCTGCTGCTGCCTGGCTCTTTTAGGCAAACGTTCTATGGATATCCCCTCCTTTTGAATAAGATGAATTGTATATTTATTTTAAGTTTAATGAATTGCATAAGTATATTTTAGAACCTGGTACTAATGTTAAGTATAAAACAACTCGCATCAAAAAGAAAGTAGAATAGTAATCGGATGCGTCCATGCTATAGCATTATAGCAAAAAAAATAGTACCTCACCGAAATGAAGTACTACTTGGTGCTTGAAAAATCAAGCTTATTGGCTAATGACTTCTCTTGATTTGTATGTTCCGCAAACTTTGCATACGTGGTGAGCAAGCTTCAATTCTCCGCATTGTTCACATTTTACCATGCCCGGCACAGCCAATTTGAAATGCGTACGACGTTTGTCGCGACGAGTTTTGGACGTTCTCCGTTGAGGTACTGCCATGGTTCCCACCTCCTTATTTAAGTCAACCCGGGTTCCGGTATTCTTCATAATCATAGTCAAGCAGAAACGGACATTCTCCTTAAGAGGACACCGATTCTCCTAATTTATAAAAAACACGTCTATCGACGTACTTTCTATGGAGCCAGACCGCATTTAGCGGTAGTGTTTCTTGCGATTACAGAATTGTTCAGCTTCGCTGAAGGCTTATCCATAAAACACAATATGTCCTATACTATCTTACTTGAAAAAATCCTTCAACCCCGCGAGTCGCGGATCGATTACCTCTGTATCACAGCCACACTGTTCCATGTTAAGATCAGTTCCGCAATTAGGGCATAGTCCCTTGCAGGATTCGCTGCATACAACGGCAAAAGGAAGATTCAGCAGAAATGATTCCTCAATGTAAGGGATTAAATCCACCCGCTCCTCAGTAACTACCTGAAGATCCTCATCTTCATCCAACAGCTCTTCATCAGGCTCTTCCCTTTGTTTGAAGCTCTCATTAAAATCAACATCGACCTTATGGTTCAAAGGCTTGAGACATCTTGAACAGGACATGTCCAGCTTGGTCGTGAGATGACCATACACGGTTACTATATCGTCCCCTACCGGCTGAGCCTTAAGGTCAACCTGCAGCGGATCAACTCCTGAAATGTCTTTTCGTCCCTTGACGACATGGCTTACATCCAGCGCGTTATGGAATTCCACAGGGCCTTCGGATGCGTTAACCTGACGAAAATTTAAAATCATGAATATCACTCCAAACAAACAAAAATTATTATACCGATTTTCAGTAAGTTTTGTCAACAGCATAACGCTGTTTCCTCTGCTTCTAAGGATTCCTTGTAGATGTCCTTATTACGAGATGAGCGGCTCTTTATGGTATAGTCTTAATAATTACATAAATTCGCATAAAAAGGTGAATTAACATTGAAAATTGTAGGTCTAATCGTTGAATACAATCCTCTTCATAACGGCCATGCCTATCATTTTGCGGAAGCCAAAAGACTGGCGGACGCGGATGCCGTCATTACAATCATGAGCGGCAGCTTTCTCCAGCGCGGTGAACCGGCTATCGTAAGCAAATGGGCTCGTACAGAAATGGCGCTGTCGCTTGGCGTTGATCTTGTCCTTGAGCTGCCCACTGCTTATGCAGTTCAGTCGGCAGAATGGTTCGCCTATGGCGCTGTAGCTCTGCTCGAAGCAACAGGTGTGACCACACACCTGTGCTTCGGCAGCGAGGCGGGGGCGCTCGAGGCGCTGCAGCCGCTCGCAGAGCGGCTGGCTGACGAGAGCGCCGAGCTGCAGGCGCAGGTGGCCGAGGAGCTCGCCACCGGGGCGAGCTATCCCGCCGCCTTCGCCGCGGCGGCAGCGCGCACCTGCGCCGAAGGCGGCGCAGGCAGCGTAGACGCCGCAGCAGCGCAAGCGCTGCTGGAGCAGCCCAACAACAGCCTTGGGCTGCACTACCTGATCGCGCTGCGGCGGCTTGGGAGCGGCATTACGCCGCTCACCCTGCGGCGCCTGGCCGCAGACTATCGCGATGCAGCACCAAGGGATGCTGCCATCGCCAGCGCAACCGCTGTACGCAATTTACTTGCGCATAGCGGGCTTGCCTCCGCCTTGCCGTACCTTCCGGCCTGCACGGCGGACATTCTGGCCCGCGAATTCGCCGCGGGCCGCGGGCCAATAACCTGGGAGAGCTTTGCTCAGCCGCTCTTCCACAAGCTGCTCCTCTCCACGCCCGAGGAGCTCGCTTCTCATCACGAGATGACGGAAGGATTGGAATATCGCATCAAGAAATTGCTGCCCAAGCTTGAGGAGCCCACAGTGGAGCACTTGCTTCATAAGCTCAAAACGAAACGGTACACACATACAAAGCTGCAGCGAATGCTGCTTCATGTTCTACTTCAGCATTCTTCCACTGCTTTATCCAGAGCTGCTCTTAGCAATGGACCGGGATATTTACGGGTGTTAGGCTTCAGCAATAAGGGCAGACAGCTGCTGAAGGTAATGAAGAAAACCGCAGCACTCCCGATCGTTACACGCGCTGCCGAGCTGGAGCACCCGCAGCTGGAGCTCGATCTCCGCGCTTCCTCAGTTTATGCAAATGCAATGGGTCAACGGAGCACCAACGAGCTGATGAGAGACTATCGTCAGCCTCCGATTCAGTTCCCCTGAAGCACCTATTTTTCCACGGATGCTTCTTTATCAGGCAGCTCTTTTAAATAGCTGAGCGCATCATCTACTGTTTTAACAGGAACCAGCTTCATCGTTGATCCTATAGCATCAGCTTTGGCCCTGGCATCTTTATAATTGGCCTCAGGCACAAAAAATATTTCTGCCTTCTCCCGATCGGAGGCAACAATTTTAAATTGTACGCCTCCGATCGCCCCAACCGTACCGTCCTCAGCCATCGTCCCTGTTCCGGCAACTCTATATCCTTTACTGAGATCTCCAGGGGTTAGCTGGTTATATATTTCCAGCGTAAACATGAGACCAGCGGAAGGACCTCCGATTCGAGTATCAGCAAACTTAACCTCGTTTACGGCTTCCTTGGGCTGTACCTCTCTCACTTCGCCTACACTTACACCGAGGCCCGCTTTTACGGACTCACCCTCCGGGCTGATATCAACCAATTCAATCTCTTGCTTGATGGACTCGCCCTGACGCTCAAGCTGAACCGGTACAACATCTCCTGGTTTTTTTTCCTGCAAAATAGCAGCCAAATCCTCGAATCGATCAACGGCCTGCCCGTTCACTTTTATGATTTTGTCACCGGATTGAAAATCTCCTTTGGGTGTGATGGTCTTGGACAATCCGATAACAAAGACGTATTCGGGCACCACGGAATACTCTATCCCCGCATGGTGATAAGCAGCCATAACCGCGCTTGATTGCGAGCTGCTCATGTAATACCGCTGTTGAGTTTCATATTCCTTTTCATTTCGATCCGGTTCCTTGCGTACAACCTCAGCATGCTTATTAAATCGAGAGGTAACGAGCATAGCCAGATTAGCGTAACTGACTGACACCGTCGTCAGCATGAAGGCTCCCTTTTCTTCCGGATCACCACTCTCAACGATGACCATAGGCTTTACCTCTTCAGCAGTCCCTGGCTTGTTGATCATATAAGGTGTAGGCATATACACCAGAACATACACAACAACAGCAAGTGTAGCGAAATAAAGGACGGACTTAATAAATATCGATCTGGACTGACGGTCACGCATTCTTAAGTACCTTCTCTCCTGTAACTTACCTAACACCTAGGTCTGTGTTCCCCGTGCAACGCATAAGCATGTACTAGCTGTCTTCAGATTGACCATCGTTTACTATTTCTAATAAAGAAGGTGACTTTGTATGCCACAGCAGCACCGAAATGGAGGAAGTCTAACAACCACCCTCATATTTGGGATCAGCGCTGTTATGCTTGTTGCAGCAATAATCTATGCGCCAGGTGAAGCCTTTAAAGCCTCTGGCCAAGGACTTACGATTTGGTGGCGGATAGTTTTTCCCGCTTTACTCCCTTTTATCGTATTAGTCGAAATACTGCTTGCCAGTGGATTTGCACATGGAATCGGAGCTCTGCTGGAGCCTTTTACACGTAGAATACTTGGATTGCCCGGCTCTGTTGGTTGGGTTCTCCCCTTAGGCATTACTGCAGGCTACCCCGCAGCAGCATCCGCAGCAGCCTCGCTGTATAGACAGGGAAAGATCTCGGCGGGTGAAGCCGAAAGACTAGCCAGCATATCACATTTCTGCAGTCCCATGCTTATTATCGTCGTCATAGGCACCGGATATCTCAGTCACCCTACTCTGGGCCTGGTTCTGCTTATAGTTCACTGGATTTCCGGACTTACCGCCGGTATCACCATGCACTTATTATCCTCCCGGAATCAAACGGAACGCAAATTTACAGCTTCGGAGTCAGCTGCTTCTGTCCCCGGCGATACTTCCTTCAGCCTCACAAAGGCCTTCAAGCAAATGGAAGAGGCTCGCCGCCAGGACGGCCGCAGCTTTGGAAGGCTGCTCGGCGATTCTGTTTCTTCCGCAGTACAGACATTAATGGCAACCGGAGGCTTCATCCTGATTTTTGCTGTAATTATCCATATTTTGAGCACCGCGCTGCCTAACATTATTCCACAGGCAATAATAGCCGGAATAATGGAGGTGCATCTTGGAAGCTTCGCAATCGTGAGAGAAGCTCTCTCCCCAGCGATATGTACGGCTATTCTCGGAGCATTGCTCGGCTGGAGCGGAATCAGCGCTATCCTTCAGGTCAGGGCAATACTTGGACCAGCAGGCATTGGAGGACGTTATTTTCTTATCCATCGCATCGTCCACGGTGCATATGCTTATTTATTCACCTTAGTGCTCTGGAAGCCGCTTAAACTATGGTTTCCTGCAGCTATTCCAGCATTTGACAGCACACAAATAAACGACTATTCCGGATCGCAAGAGCCTGTTCTCGAAAAGCTGCTGCCCAATATCCAGATCGTATTTTCATGGCTTGAGACCCAGCTATGGCTATTTGTACTGCTAGTGATTGGAATGCTTGGGTTTGCCCTTATTTGGAGGAATCGATCCCTACATTAGATAGATTTACATTTTTATACTTTTGCTTCAGCGCTTGCTCCACCTCAGACGGTACGAGATCGCTAACATCTCCATGAAAACTGGCGATCTCTTTAACTACACTGGAGCTCAGGTAAGAATATTTAGGATTAGTCATCATAAAAATAGTCTCAACATCACTGTTAAGCTTATGATTGGTGGATGCAAGCTGAAGTTCATATTCAAAATCAGTTACTGATCGAATCCCTCTCACAATTACATGAGCTTGCTTGTAAACCATATAATTGACCAGCAGATCACGAAAGCTGTCAATTTCTACATTTGGCAGATGACTTGTCACCGAAGCCAATAACTTTTTCCGCTCCTCTACTGTAAAAAGCGGATTCTTACTCAAATTGTTCAGCACAGCTACAATTAATACATCAAATTGCTTCGAGGCTCGCTGAATAATGTCCATATGTCCTTTTGTTACCGGATCGAAACTGCCTGGGTACACCGCGATCCGCGGTGCCCTGTGTAGTAGCTCCATCGCTGTTGAATCCTCCTTATTTGGCGTTAATCCTCTTGTCCAACATTCGTTGATTGACTATAAGCATAGATAGAAAGTGTTGTCTCTCCATATTGGGCCTTCCGCACTTCAGTAAATCTGCCAAATGCTGCCGGATAAACATAGGTACTTTCATATTCAAGTACAATTGTGGCTCCGTCGCTTAGCAGATTCAACTGATCCATAGATTCCATCAATTTATCGCCGTGCTTTAATCTGTATGGAGGGTCAAGAAATACCAAGTCAAACTTCTGCTCACGTTTGGACAATGCTTTAATCGCTCTTTCTGCATCATTCTTATATACCTCGGCCTTAGCCTCAAAACCAGTTGTTTTCAGGTTGGCGCGGACGACTTCGATACTTTTGTACTCCAAATCTACAAATACCGCAAGTTCCATGCCGCGGCTGATCGCTTCAATTCCAAGCCCGCCCGTTCCAGCAAACAAATCAAGCGCATGTCCACCTTCAAAATATGGCCCAATCATGCTGAACAGCGCCTCTTTGACCTTATCCGTTGTCGGTCTGGTTCCCGTGCCCGGAACCGCCTTCAGATTTCTCCCTCGAGCACTTCCCGATACTACTCTCATTCCAATTCACACCCTTACCATAACTGCGGAATATCATCGGCCAAAAATAGCCTGTCGCTATCGTACCACAATCAAGTCATGATTGAAAAACGGATTTCACACAAGTTTTTTCACCATAAATGTATAAAGTTGAAAGCGAAGGATAAAACTTGAATTATCGACATCACCAAATGTCGTAGACAACCGCGGAGAAGACTTACGTTTCCCCATAAGCTCTTCGTCCGGTTTCTCCTCTCCCATGATGGGCGCTTCGCAAGAGGCGCCCGGACAAAAGCCTTTGTAGCGCGGTTTGTTACGAAGGTTTTTGTCCTTTTTTTATTTTAAGCGCTGATAAAGAAAGCCGCCCTCTGGTAAAGGCGGCAACGTAATTCTTCTTCAATTCTATTTTATTTTACTTCTACCCTTTTAATAAAGAAGGAGAGGACTAATCCAATCACCGAAGCAATGCAAGCGAACATAAAGGCATTTTGCACTCCAACAGTTAACGCTTCGGAGAGTGCCTGGGGATTTGCAGCATCAGCTGTAGCCATGTAGCTTTCCTGTCCCGCTGCCATAATGCTTACGGTCACTGCCGTACCAATGGCACCCGCAATTTGCTGGAGAGTATTCATAACAGCTGCACCATCAGGATAAAAATGTCTTGGCAATTGATTCAATCCATTGGTTTGTGCAGGCATCATGATCATGGCCACCCCGATAAACAAACAGGTATGCATGATAATTATGATAGGCTGAGATGTTGATGTGGATACACCCGAGAACAGGTAAGCCAATATCGTTGTGATCACAAATCCGGGAATAACCAGATACTTGGGTCCATGCTTATCAAACAAACGGCCTGTTACAGGCGACATTATGCCATTAACGATACCGCCTGGCAGCAGGAGAAGTCCCGCTGCGAACGCTGTCAGCAGAAGGCTGCCTTTTAAATACATTGGCAATAGAATGGAAACCGACAAAATTAACATCATACATAGAAATACCATAACAAGCCCGATTGTGAACATTGGAAATTTAAAAACCCGCAGATTCAGCATAGGCTGCTCCATCCTCATTTGACGAATCGAGAATAGAATCAGACCAACCACACCGACGATTAGCGGCATAAGCACCGCAGGCTCCCCCCATGCCCCGGCACCTTCGCCGGCATTACTAAAGCCAAAGACGATGCCGCCAAAGCCAACGCTTGATAACAAGACGGACAAAATATCAATCTTCGGTTTTGTAATCGTCGATACATTTTGCATATACACTAATCCAAAGCAAAATGTAAATACAAGCAAGGGCAGGCAAATCCAAAAAATCGCATGCCAGCTAAAGCTATCTACAATAAGCCCGGAAAGCGTAGGCCCAACGGCTGGAGCGCACATGATAACCAGTCCCATCAAGCCCATGACGGTTCCGCGTTTATGAGGCGGAAAAATAACTAATATAACGTTCGTCATTAGCGGCAGCAGCAATCCGGTTCCAATCGCTTGAATAACCCGTGCAGTAAGCAGCAGCTCAAAGCTGGGTGCCAGAGCCGCAACAAGGGTGCCTATAATCGAAAAAAATAACGATGCGCTAAATAGCTGCCTTGTTGTGAACCATTGGAGCAATAAAGCTGAAATAGGAACAAGAATACCGAGTACGAGTAAGTATCCGGTTGTTAACCACTGCACCGCAGTGGCATCAATTTGAAAATCCTCCATGATATTTGTAAACGCCATATTTAATGCTGTTTCACTGAATAGGCCTATAAATGATCCAATCATGATTGCTATCGAAATCGGGATCGGTCTAATTTGTTTTAGTCCCGTTTCTTTGGTCTGACTTGTGGTTTTGGTTTCCACTCTAACACTCCTCTATCTCTATAAGTATGAAAGTTCTTTTATGTCTTTAATAAAGAAGCTATGCATTCGGACACTAGAACAAGCGGCTGGCTGTCTTTGCTAATCAAAGATCGCGTAACCGCTCCATCAATCATGGAGTTAATAGTAACTCCAAGCTTTTTGGCGAGCTCGGGTTCGAATCCTTCAGAAATCAGCTTGTTGCTGTATAACTCCTCCCACCCTTCCACAGCAGCCTCGCAAGCTTCTCTAATAGGTTCACTAATCATAGATGTTTCTGCAACTAAAAGGCCAATCGGGATACATTCGATTTCTTTATTATTGAAATCACTGGCGATTTTTTGAATATGCATTTGAACTGCTTCGGCAGCACCTTCGTACTTTCCCATGCTGCATGAGATATCATTTTTGATTAGCGTATCCATTCGCTTTACCGCTTCGATTGCAAGCTGCTCTTTTCCATTGGGAAAATGATAGTATAAAGAGCCTTTTGGCGCCCCGCTGTCCTTGAGAATCTGGCTCAAGCCGGTTGCATGGTATCCCTGCAGATGAAACAGGCGGGTCGCTGCAGATAAAATCTTTTCTCTTGAATCATTTTTATTGCTCACCCTACTAGCCCCTCAGTTTAAAATTATAACGACTGGTCTACATAAAAATAACGACTTTTTTAATTTATTAAATTTTAGAGTTTATGTCAAACATAAATTTTCTTCCAGAATCGCACCACGAAGAAACCCAGCCGATTTTCAGATCGACTGGGTTCTGTAAAAGATATGGTAAGGGGTTTCAAAACAAGCTTGTTTCAACATTATACATTACGTTTAAATATACATGGGCTGTGCAAGCAATCCGCGCTGTAAATCCAGTTCTTTTTTTGCAGAATCAAATACTTCTAACAGATCAGAGCTAAAAAGCAGGTTCTCCTGTTGTATGTAAGACTGTAAATCAGAGCAGCTGCGATCAAATGTCTCAATATACGAACTCCCGGATTCCGTCAGAACAACTCTGGCTTCCTCAGCAATCATCATGTAATCAGAATACAACTCCGATTGCAGGCACTTCATATTCTCAGTCAATTCAACCCACTTGAAAGCTCCGCCTTCTACACATTCGGATGATCCTTGAATGTATTCAATGTCCGAATGAATACAAATGAACTCGCGCATCCGGTCTTCCAAACATTTGTATTGTTCCTTAAAGTATTCCATCGACTTCATCGATACACTCCTTTCTCACCTGGTATGCATAAATACGCCATCTGTTTCAGATACCCGCATTTATAATCGGATTGGAAATTGCATCGCCTTAGTTACACATAGTATAAGTGGTTTACAAAGCGATGTACAGAAATAATTACAAAAAAGTTACTTTTGTATTAAGAAAACGTAATATATATAGGTCTATTACTACTGAGCCGATAGTTCTACAATATTAGCGCTTGAATCATCATCATTCGTCAATATTTTCTATACAATCAGCTTCGGAATACTATGTATCGCACTGTCTTATCTGACTTGAAAATTAACAGCTTAAGTAACATTTCATTAAAATAATCTACCAGGTCTATTTACCTATGTTTGCAATTACAGATAATCTAAACATGGGAAAAAATAACAGTCTATTTAATTTACAGCGTACCACCTTTTCCATTTTTTCACAATACTAACTTTTCTCATTAGTACAAAAATAAACAGACTCAGCCATCGGCAGCGGAGTCTGCAAAGTAACTTAACTATTCATCCTTGCTTGGAGTAAAAAGCCCCCGGCGATGCATGATTGTAAGTAATCTGTAAAAATCAATGCTGCCAGTCTCCGTATCACGAAAAAGCGGATTCTTTTTATCATAATTCAGAGCCGCAGCTACTGCAGCCCTTGCCCAATCCGGGGTAGGTGCAGCTGCTCCATTCTCAAGCTTCGTTAACCGTTCGCTTTGTTTACTAACCGTCTTCAGCAATTCATTAAATTGTTTTCTTTCCTCGGCAGTCATCGGATCATCTCCCTTTTGCCTGTCATATTGATAGAGGTCATATCTATCCATCAAATCAATCAGCTTAAAGGCATAATACGGATCAGTAGCGTAGCCCGCGGCCTGTACTGCCCGCGCTGCAGCTTTTCCGTCCTGATGAAGAACCTTGGAATATCGTTTTTTTAATAAAAGCTCGGTATGGTCTGCAATGGATTGCCCCCAGCTGAAGTACTTGCGGAACTGGTCGTACAATCGCAGAGCAGCTCCTGCCGAATATTCTGTAGTAAGCATCGAGATGCTTCCGGCCGGACCGACGCCCTTGATGCCAAACAAATTGTTGGCCATTACGGTCAATTTACTATTACCCCAATTCGACTCCAATGCTGCTTGGGCAATAGTCAAAGAAGCAGGAACACCCGATTTATGCCAGTAATAGACAGCATCCGGCGCTATTTTCTCGACAAACTCATTCCTGTTCATAACATCACCTCAATTCCTCTTTCATAATATGAAAGAATACTAGAAGTGATTGGGCGTCACTACCGCACTAGCATTATTCCGCGAGATATCCTTTTGCAACAGCATCATGGATTAATCCAGCAGCATACTCATACAGCTCCGGGACACTATCTTTCAATTTGGAGATTCGCTTGAGCACCTGAGAGCTTTTCACACCATGTCTTCTCCATGCGGCACCTTCTGTATGATAATTGTGCAATAGCGGCTGCAAACGATCAATTGAAGCTGCATAACGCGACTCCGCAGTACTTTCACTTTCGAATTCCTCCCACAACGCAAGCAGTTCGTCCCTCTGATCCTCCGGTAAAAGACCAAATATGCGGTTTGCCGCCTGCTCCTCGCGTACCCGCTTATCAAGGTGACCCATTTCATCATATGCAAAGGTATCACCTGCATCAATTTCAACAATATCGTGAATGAGCAGCATTTTTAAAATACGGGGCACATCCGTCAACGGTTCGTTTGCGTATTCCTGCAGTAGAACAGCCATCATAGCTAAATGCCATGAATGCTCAGCATCATTTTCTTGTCTTGAAGCATCCATCAATAAAGATTGGCGCAATACCTTCTTCAGCTTGTCTATTTCTCTGATATATTCCATCTGTTGTTGTAAACGTACCATCTGATTCATTCTCCATTCTTTTTTTCTATGCTATAATTGGAAAAAAAATAAAGTGGGGGACCCAAGTGAGTAAGTTCATGCTGTTCTTTCTATTAACATGGTTGACCGGAAATCCGATCGTAGCCATTATTATTTTGCTCCTAATCATATATTTTGTCGATCGCAGATTTGTAGGAGTATTCCCAAGCATCACGAAGCCGTTTAAGCGTTCCCGCCAAATTTCAAAGCTTCGCCAGCAGCTAATTTCGAGCCCCTTTGACGTTTCTTCCAAACGTGAGCTGGCGAGGTTGCTCCTGGAGAGAAAAAAATTCAAAGAGGCGTACGATCTACTTGAAGAAGCACAGCCGCACTCTGAGGCCTCCGCCGAGTTTTGGAGTGATCTTGGTGCAGCCTCTATAGGACTTGGGCGGATTAACGAAGGTGAAGAGCAGATGCTTCAGGCACTAAGCCTTAATGAACGCGTAAAATACGGGCAGCCTTATTTGCAGCTTGCACTAGCTTATAAAGATAGCGATACGCAGAAGGCGCTTCAATATGCATCTAAATTTGGCGAAATACAGTCCTCCTCCTGTGAGGCTTACTACTTGCTCGGCAACCTCTACCTGTCCCTCGGACTCAAACAGGAAGCCAAGCAGGCACTGGATGAATCAACAGCAGTCTATCGCAGTCTTCCAAAGTACAAAAAACGCCACGAGCGCAAATGGGCACTGCTAACCTATTTCAAAAAGCTGACAATTTAATTGTCAGCTTTCTGCTATGAATATGAGTGCTTCAGGCGCTGTTTGTAATATGGTCTCTTGTTGCGTGGTTATTGTCTAGTTATGAAGTGTTCGCTTTTGGGGTAGTTTGTTATTTACAACTTACTGTTTATTGTTTATTGGTTGCAACTTACTGCTTTTTACTTTTTACTTCTTACTGCTTATTGCTTACTTCTTACTTCTTACTTCTTACTTCTTATTGCTTACTGCTTACTGCTTACTGCTTACTTCTTATTGCTTACTTCTTATTGCTTACTTCTTACTTCTTACTTCTTACTTCTTACTTCTTACTTCTTATTGCTTACTTCTTACTTTTTTACTACTGTTTACAGCTTAATGTCTACTATTACCCTTCAGATATTTACCATATTTAACATTTTTAACTTATACTAGATAATTGTATTTTTTCTGTTTGATGTATACTTCACTATCCAGTAATAGCTTGCAATCATTTACACTCCCTAGTAAGAGTAAAATAAAGCCAAATAATGGCGCTATCCATTCGATTTTGCATTGAAAATTTGAAATAAGCTACTTTATTGGCGCTATTCAGTTAGAAATGCCGGCAATCCAGCAGATTTAGGCTTCAGAACCCGAAATAGAGGTAAAAGCTACCCTAATTTTTGTCCATCTGCCATAAAAAAGTGAAATAAAGGCATTCTATGGTCTTATTTAGAGGGTTCATTCGCGTTAGTATTACCATTAGCGTTACCATTACCTTTACCATTAGTATCAGCATTAGCATTCACATAGCAATAGCAATAGCAATAGCAATAGCAATAGCAATAGCAATAGCAATAGCAATTTGAAATTATAATGTTCAATCTGCTATAAAACAAGCGGACCAACAGGCCCGCCCACAAAAAATGCAATTATTCCGACAGCTCTGTCTCTTCCTCAGCTTGGTACACACAGCGAAACAGCTCTGAGCCACTAGAAGTGTCTGTAAATCCGGTAACTTCAAAGCCAACATTACGATAAAAGTCCGCCCCTTCTTCATCCGTTACAGCGAACAAACTATCCGGGTTTTTCTTGTCCAATATCTCCAGCAGCAAGCCACGACCATAGCCCTTTAACCGATCCTCAGGTCGAACAGCCAGATGTAGGATTTGCAAATCATTGATATGATACCTGCATCCAATAATGCCTAAAAATTCACCTTCATCCTCAAAAGCAAACAATTCATTGTCTGCAGAAGAGCTGTATTGCTGCGAAGCTTGCTCCAATTCATCCGTGTCAAAAAACACAGCATATTCCAAAAGCTCCTGTACATCAGAATCTGAAATTCTTTCATTTACTTGCACTAGCATGCTGCTGCCTCCTACCGGTTTTTCTCTATGACTTCGGTACGGCCATCCTCATAACCGACAACAACAGTGTGGGCAATGTTCACGAACAGACCATGCTCTACTACTCCTGTCATTGCCTTTAGCTCATCGCTTAGCTGACCAGGAGTCAAAATCTGTCCAAAAGCAGCGTCCACAATGTAATTGCCGTTGTCTGTTACATACAGTTCTCCATCACGAGTGCGCATCTCGAACGACACATCATAGCGGCTTTTCAATTGACCTAACGTCCACTCATAGCAAAAAGGCACCAGCTCAATCGGAAGCTTGAATTGACCCAAATGCTGTACCATTTTGTTACTATCCGCTATGACAATAAAGCGATCACTATTAATTGCAACAAGCTTTTCTCTAAGGAGCGCACCACCGCCGCCTTTAATAAGGGCCATCCCGGAGTCTACCTCATCAGCACCATCAATCGCAACGTCAAGGCGATTTACGTCTCCTGCTGAAATTAGCGGGATGTTGTATTTCACAGCCAGCTCCTCCGACGCATTGGAGGTTGCTATAGCTTTTATTTTAAGACCTTGACTTACACGTTCACCGATTTTTTCAATGGCATAAAAAGCTGTGGAGCCCGTTCCAAGTCCCACGAGCATGCCATCCTCAACCCACTCTGCTGCGCGGTAGCCCGCCGCTTGTTTTGCATTCATGATATACGCCTCCTGTAGGGTATGTACTTCAATCGATCAAGGAAACAACCAGCTTATATCATACCAAAAATGAACGTAAAAAAGAACAGCAGACCGCTGTACCTTAAGTCTCCTCATAATGGGAATTTCTTCATAGTATCTTATACTTCTTCATAATTTTTCATAGTGTCTCAAGTTTCTTCACAGGTTTTAAGGTTTTAAGTACCTCAGGTATCTTCAAAATATTTCAGATTTCTTCA
>RCUU01000649.1_pt1 | contig 18442 bp, 22 predicted proteins | sample 2166211 | NCBI WGS metagenome assembly RCUU01 (sample SAMN09932620, study PRJNA488358) | compost metagenome | feature: garden; material: soil; isolation source: compost soil in phenylacetic acid-enriched culture | place: Germany: Experimental Botanical Garden Goettingen | collected 2016-01-27
GGCGGATCGACTGCTCCGCGCGCTTCGTCCGAGGCCGGCATCAGCCCCTTCGCGCTCGCCAGACGCTCCATCCGCCGCAACTCCTGGCGATAGCGCTCCAGGAGTCGCATCGCTTGCCGGATCTGTCTACGCAGAGGGGACACACGTCCTATACTGCGACCGCGGCGCTCTCTTGCAGCGGATTGCTTTTTCCTTATGGACGTTGCCAGCCGTTTACGAACGCGGATCTTCCCGCTCAATGCGCCTCTACCCATTCTCATCCGATTCTTCCCCCTGGTCGACCTATCTTCCTTCGAACCTTACTTTCGTATCCTATGATCGACCAGCCGGAGGCGCATGGGCGGATCTCTCGAAGCCAATCCCTTAAATTCCATGTTCAACGGAGGCGTAATGCCGTTTCTATTCAGGCATTCACGACATTATATGTATTGTATCGAATCTATCGATACTATCAAAGATTAGGAGGTGGATTTATGCCTGTAATTAAACCCGTTTTTACAGCGGTAGCTTCCATTCCGGTCGCCTCGGGAGGCGTCATTACGACAACAGTGACGCCAACGGTTACCCGCTACTTTGCTTCCTTGACGCCGGGTATGATCGGCGCAACCGATACAACCATCCCCGCCGCCAGCTTCGTGGACGACGCCGATGCCGCGATTACCGACTTGCCGACGCTCACCGGCAGCGATTACTTTAACGTGTACATCAACGGCGTCATTCAGCAAGCCTCGTTGTCGACACTGTCGACGGCCAGCCTGGTGATGAGCACGGTGGACGTATCGGCCGGGACCCCTATCCAGCTAGAAGTCGGAAGCTTCGGTGGCGTCGCTTCAACAATTACAACGCAGCCCACGATTTCCGCGCCAACGATCACAATCATCACGTAATCGTTATTGACGAGCTGTCCCCCAATCGCATAAAATGGTGCCAACGCAATAAGGCGATGGAGTTCGCCTGAACCGCTCGATTTGAGCTGATGACTCCTACCAGATCCTCTGGTAGGAGTCTGTCTATTTTCAGGAGGTTGATTGCATTGAACATCTTTGCTTTAATCCTCGGCGGTTTCTTCGGGACAATCCTTCGTTATGGGCTGTCCTTCTGGATTCCAACTGCCGGGGCTTTCCCCTTGCCTATACTATTGATCAATTGGGCTGGATGCCTATTTCTCGGCTGGCTTTTTACCGTTGCCGCCATCAGGAATATCCGTCCGAGCGTGCGCATCGGGGCTGGTACCGGGTTCACTGGCGCGTTTACGACATTCTCCACCTTCACGGTGCAGACCGTAGACGCCATACATACCGGACACCTGGCAATAGCACTCGCCTATCTATTGGCCAGTTTGATCGGCGGTCTTCTGATGGCTTGGGCCGGGGTCAATTTAGGCCAAAGAATGCGCATCTCTAAGGCAGGTGAAAACGCATGACCGTCATTGTTGGACTTGGCGGGATCCTCGGAACGCTTCTGCGTTACTATCTAGGGCAGTGGATTTCATCTCGGTCCGCCCATCAGGGCTCGCTTTTCCCTTGGGGAACATGGGTCATCAATCTCAGCGGCTCCCTCCTGCTTGGTATTTTGGCGGGATTGCACACGCAGCATTCGATCCCCGCGTGGAGCTGGTTGATGCTCGGAACCGGCTTCTGCGGCGCTTACACGACATTCTCCACCTTTGGTTACGAGACGATAACGTTGATCGGAAAAGGATATAAACGCCAAGCTGTCCTCTATGTACTTTCCTCTGCGCTGCTTGGCGTGGCTTGTGCTTGGTTGGGCGGCTGGCTTGTAGCATAAATGTAAAGACGACCGAAGCAAGGCATACGCCCGTATAACGATCATGCGTACCGACAGCTGCATACTATACAGCAAATCCGCGATCATGCGAGAAAAGGTGATTTCTTTTGGCCAGTTTTCGTAAAGCTTATTTACTGAAGCAGCGCATTGCCGGAAACATGCTGAGGAAGAACGGAGTCCACGGCATTGGCGTCGGCCTGCGGGACCCCAAACGCCCCAAACGAGGCGCAGCTATCATTGTATATGCCGATGCCCTGTCAACAACCGTCGCCTCCAAAAAAAACGCGAAGTCAAAACGCACCCCCGCTTTACCTCGTTATCTGAAGCCCCGTGAAGGCGTGCCGATTCGTATCGTACGCTCTCCCCGCTTCTGTAAACGAGGCAGTAACGGAAATGGCGGTAAATTCACCCGTCGGATCCGACCCGTTGTGGCCGGATACAGTGTTGGAACGGCCGATGCTTCCGGCACGGCTGGCCTCATCGTTAGCAGTGACGCAAACGGGTGCAGCCGCTTGATCCTGAGCAACAACCACGTCCTCGCCGATAACAATACCGGGCGTTTCTCGCCAACGCTCCAGCCCGGCGGCGCCGATGGAGGCACAACCGCCAAAGACCGGATCGGTCAACTGGAACGTGTCACCAAACTGAGGAAGAAACGGCCGAATTATCTGGATGCGGCGACCGCCAAGCCCTTCAGACGGTCTTTACTAAAGCCGGCTTATGCCGTCTATGGCGCCGTCCCCGGCCATGTCCGTTCCTATAAAATAGGCGACCGCCTCAAAAAAGTCGGCCGCACTACAGGGGTCGTGACCGGCACGGTGGAATCGATTCATACCGATGTACAGGTGGATTACGGGGATTACGGCAATTTGGGGACGATCACCTTCAAGGATCAAAGCGTTATCCGCGGCAAGCGACCGGTCTCCCTGGAAGGCGACTCCGGCTCCGTTTGGCTGACGAACAAAGGGAACCTCGCAGCAGCGGTCAATTTCGCCGGATCGGAGAACGGGATGCTGTCCATCTCCTATCCCATCGAATGGTTTATGCAGGTATTTGGCGCTCGCGTGGCCAAACCGCGTAAAGGCCGGATGCTTCGACCCCAAAGGGGGAAGAGCGGAAAATATATGTGTATCCGACCGTTGCCTGCAAAACTCGTGAAATCCCTACGTCCGATTCACGCTTCTCCCCGCCCTCACCGGCGGCACGTATAGGAAATAATAAAAGCTCCCTAAGGGATTCCTTAGGGAGCTTACAATGTTATTCCATAAAATCCTTCAGCCGCTTGCTTCGGCTTGGATGCCGCAATTTGCGCAGCGCCTTGGCTTCAATCTGGCGAATCCGTTCCCGGGTTACGCCAAACTCCTTACCAACCTCTTCCAAAGTCCGCGTACGGCCGTCATCCATCCCAAAACGCAGCCGCAGCACATTCTCCTCACGTTCAGTCAGCGTATCCAATACTTCCTCTAACTGCTCTTTCAAAAGTTCATACGCCGCAGCTTCTGCCGGTGCCGGAGCATCGTGATCCTCGATGAAGTCGCCTAGGTTCGAATCGTTCTCTTCCCCGATCGGCGTTTCCAGCGATACCGGCTCCTGCGCGATCTTCATGATCTCGCGCACCTTATCCGGCGTCAGATCCATCTCCTTGGCGATTTCCTCCGGAGTTGGCTCGCGCCCAATCTCCTGGAGCAGCTGTCGCGAAATACGGATCAGCTTATTGATGGTTTCCACCATATGCACCGGGATCCGGATCGTTCTGGCTTGGTCAGCAATCGCACGGGTGATGGCCTGACGAATCCACCAAGTCGCGTAGGTGCTGAATTTGAACCCTTTTGAATAATCGAACTTTTCCACCGCTTTGATGAGACCCATATTGCCCTCTTGGATCAGGTCCAGAAAGACCATTCCGCGCCCAACATAACGGCGGGCGATACTTACAACCAATCTCAAGTTCGCTTCGGCCAGACGGCGTTTTGCTTCCTCGTCCCCGTTTTCGATGCGCTGTGCGAGCTGGATTTCCTCCTCCGCAGATAACAGAGGCACCCGTCCGATTTCTTTCAAATACATTCTTACCGGGTCATCGATTTTAATCCCTGGCGGTAACGTCAGATCGTCGGTATATTCCATTTCATTATGCTTCAAGTCCTCAGTCATCTTCCAGACCCCCACCCTAAAAAATGAAAAAAATGCGAAAACCATTCTATATCTCTAAAACCTGTATATCCATTTGACAATTCATTGGTATTATGCTACTATTGAGGAGATTATTGCGTGTGTGCCTTGTGAGTGGCTATCCGTCATTTTACCACAGTTCATTAGCTCATACAAGTTTTATTTTTTATTATGTTCATGGAACGAGACGCTGATCCCTGAGGATCAGCGTTTTTTGCGTCCCTCTATTCTTCTTATTCGACAAAGGTTACTCTCGATCCTCCCAAGCCCGGAGTAATGCACCTTGAAAAATTTCCAAAGGCTGAGCACCGGATACGGCATACTTGCCGCGTAACACGAAGAACGGTACGCCGCGAATCCCGAGCCGTCTCGCTTCGTTCTCATCCTCACGGACTTCATCCGCATACGCATTTTGCTCCAGTACATCCCGAACCGCGGAACCATTCAGGCCAACCTCTTCAGCCAAACGCACTAGCGTTTCATGTTCTCCAATATGCAGGGAATCCGTAAAATAAGCTCGGAATAAGCGCTCGTTCATTTCCTTGGCTTTGCCCTGCTGCCCGGCATAATGCGCCAACCGATGGGCTTCGAACGTATTCGTCGGCACGATCGTATCGAAATTATACGTCAACCCTTCCGTTTGAGCCTGTTGCGCCACATTCCGGTTCGACTCCTGCGCCTGTTGTAGGCTGAGGCCGTATTTGACCGCCAATAATTCATGGATGCTCGATTCCGTGTCCTTTGGAGCACCCGGATCCAGTTCAAAACTGCGGTATACGATTTCGATTTCATCCCGATAATCAAATAATTCCAGCGCTTTCTCCAAGCGGCGTTTGCCGATGTAACAAAACGGACAGACAAAGTCCGACCAAACTTCGATTTTCATGTCAATCTCCTCCTTTTTCCAAACACCCTCTACCGGATCAGTCCCCATTCACGTGCCTGTTCCTCGGTAAGGATAAATTGTTCCTGCTCCCAAACCTCGTCCTCTTTGGTCAGTCCGAACGAAGCTCTGACTTGCGGCCAAATCCCCTTTTCCACCGCTTCACTTTGCGTAATGATGATTTTCAATCCGGATCTTCCTTCCAAGTTAAGAGTTTGTCAATTAAGATTACCCGAATTGAAAACCTTCAAACGTACCTCAATCCGTTACCCCATCCCAATCATATGGAAATTATATGCGTTTATGCAGCGCCTCATTTCGCAAGATGTGACTTGCCTGTCCATGGCGGCTATAATAGGACGTGAAGGATATCTTTTCCATTAGAGGTGATTGGAATGAAAGTTACTTATTGGGGACACTCCTGTATCCAGGTGGACACGGGGAAGCATCGACTCGTCATCGATCCGTATCTAACTGAGAATCCGACCGCTGCAGCGGCCGCCGAAGACATTCAAGCCGATTACGTCCTTCTTACCCACGGTCATTCCGACCATATCGCCGATGCGGAAAGCATCGCCCGGCGAAACAACGCCCCAATTATTGCCATCGTTGAGCTAGCCGATTATTTTGCCACTGCCGGACTGCAAACCGTAGGCATGAACCTTGGGGGTTCTCGCACGTTCCCCTTCGGGAGGCTGAAGTGGGTACCGGCGCTTCACAGTACCTCCGTCAACCGAGACGGCGTAAGCTTATATCTTGGCGTCGCCGCGGGCATTCTGCTCGACTTGGACGGGTTTACACTGTACCATGCGGGCGATACCGCACTTTTTAGCGATATAAAGCTGGTAAGCTCCCGACGGCCGGTCGATTTGGCGTTCTTGCCGATCGGCGACCATTTTACCATGGGACCCGACGATGCTCTGATTGCAGCCGAATGGATTGGTGCCAAACACGTCGTACCTGTGCATTACAATACGTTTGACGCAATCGCCCAAGACGGTGAACGGTTTGCGGCAGAGCTAGAGCGAATCGGTATACAAGGTCACGCCCTGAAACCAGGGGAATCCCTGGATACATTCTAGGCGTTGAAAACAGCAAATTGTTGCGTTTCCTGCAGCAATTTGCTGTTTTTTAATCCGCCAATTCCTTCCCCCGTGTCTCAGTCCCAAGTGAGAACACCGCCAGTGCGCCGACCAGAATCGTCACGAAGAACATCCAGAAGATACTCCCAATCGCGATTTCCCGGGCGACCAACATGCCAACCAGGTACGGGGCGATAATGCCGCCGATTCGCCCAAACGAAGCGGCTAATCCAACACCGGTCGATCGTACACGGGTCGGGTACAGTTCCGGCGTATAAGCGTACATCCCGCCCCAAGCACCAAGATTAAAGAAGGATAAGCATATGCCAGCCGCGATCAGCATCCCTTCGCTTGTCGCGTTTCCGAACCAAGCCGCGCTGACCGCCGTTAGCAGCAAGTACAACACCAGCACGAACTTGCGACCGAATTTCTCGATGAAATAAGCAGCCGTAAAATATCCCGGCAGTTGGGCTAACGTCATAATTAACACATATTCAAAGCTTTTCACCAGGCTGAAACCTTTCAGTACCATCACCGAAGGCAACCACAAAAACATACCGTAGTATGAGAATACGACAGTAAACCACAGAATCCAGAGCATCACGGTCGAGCGGCGGTGCGGAGAAGCCCAAACCGACTTGAACCGTTCCCCGAAGGAAGGCCCCTGCCCTTTACTATTCCTCACCTGCTCCTTAAATCGGACCGGATCCTGAATGGACTTACGCAGATACAACGCATAGATCGCAGGAACGGCGCCGATGATAAAAGCGGCCTGCCAACCGTAATCCGGAATGATGAAATACGAAATCAATGCCGACGCGATCCAGCCTGCGGCCCAGAAGCTTTCCAACAGGACGACGGCTCTTCCGCGTTCAGCGGCTGGGACCGATTCGGACACCAGCGTGGATGCGACAGGCAGCTCCCCGCCGAGGCCAAATCCAGCGATAAAACGCAGCACACACAGCATGGCAAAGCTCGTGGCGGCGGCAGAAAATCCGCTAGCGACGGAGAAAATCAGCAGAGTCCATAACAAGACGGATTTACGTCCGAACTTGTCCGCCATATAACCGGCAATGGCCGCGCCAAAGGCCATCCCTACGGAGTTGATTGCCGTAAAGAAGCCGGTCTGCTGCGGCGTCAAGCTCCATTCCACCGCCAGAGCGGCGGCAATAAACGAAATGATACCGACGTCCATCGCGTCGAACATCCAACTGAGCCCTGCGCTGAACAGCAGCTTCCGCCGTTTTACAGCGGGTTTTCCAGATACGGCCTGTTCTTGAGCATTCAAACGGCTCGCCCCCTATCCCATCTTGTTCTCTCTTTAGCTTATCCAAATAGGCGGTTGATCCATGCTAGGGCGTCATGCCGCTTTTCTTGTTTGATATGGACCGATTCCGAACCACAAAAACGATCCCCAACACAATGAGAAATACGGCATAGGATACGATCAGCTCCCGAAGGTTCACTCCTGGAAAAACAATCGATGCGCTTAATATGCCAAACAACCAAATGCTCGACAGGTTACCGACCAGATTGGACCAGGTGTATGATCTCATCTTCAGGTTGGAAATCGCCGACATAAACGAAATCAGATTGTTTGGCATGATCGGAACCGTACGAAGAAAGATCACCGCCCACACCCCGTAGCGGTCCAGCCCTTTTTGCCATTTTTCGTATTTCTGCAGCTTGCCCATCCACTTGCGGTTAAACCAGTCGGCAAAGAAATATCCGCACATCAAATATACAATCATCCCTGCCGCCGTCCCGGCAATCCAGCTCGCCAATAGGCCGTTCATGATCCCCAACAGGGAAATATGCAGCATGACGATCGTAGCAAATGGGAAAACTCCAAAGATCCCCTGCACCACGGCAAGCGGGATGGTGAGAAGGAGGATGGAGTACCCGCCCAGATGGGTCGTCTCCAAAAACCAGTCCGTCAATTGCTTAATCCATTCGTTCAAATGATTCGTTCCCCATTCCCCAAAAACTATTACGCCTGAACGCGGTTCCCCAAGATGATGAGATCCCGTTCCACACCATCCAAATTGGCTACACGGGGCAGGTGTGCCCAACGCTCGAAGCCAAACTTGCCAAGAAGTTTGAGGCTGGGTTCGTTGTGACCAAACACGAAACCGAGCAGCGTATGAACACCAATCCGAGGACAAGCCGCAATCGCCCGAGTCAGCAAGATTCCGCCGATTCCTCGAGATCGGTAAGCTTCGGAGATGTAAATGCTAATCTCCGCCGTACCGTTATAAGCCGGACGCCCGTAGAAAGATTGGAAGCTGAGCCAGGCGATGATCTGCCCCCCGGATTTCATGACCCATAGCGGCCGGAAATCGGGAGAGTGCTCTTCAAACCACTTCTGTCTGGCGTCGACGGTCACCGGCTCCAAGTCGGCCGTGACCATCCGTCCCGCAATGGTTTCATTGTAAATCGAAACGATGGCTGGCAAATCCTCGAGGATCGCGTCCTCAATCCTATAGTCAAAGTCCAAATGTTCGGTCATATGTAAGTGCTCACGATCCTTGAATGATTTTGTTGTAGAGCTTGATCATGCTAAAATGCATGCCTTCATGATACGTCGTAAAGTTGATTAGTTGCCCTACGGTCTCAATCCGGTAGCCGCTGGAAGTCGAATAAGGTTCGATGGGTTCCTTAAGTTGTCCGGATAATACCGTTCTTACCCGTTCAGGCTGTGCTTCCAGCACCGCAAGAATATCGTTCAAACTTGGACTTTCCGAAGTCCATTCCAACGGTGACGTTCCATTGGCAAACAGCTCTTGATAAATCTCCGGAAGCTCCGATGTTCTTCCCGTAAAGGTAAATGCATATTTATCCGTGACTAAGGCAAGATGTCCCAAATTCCATAAAATATGATTGCGGAAACCTGCAGGGACAACCAGCACCTTTTCCTCGGGTAAAGTTCTAGCCAGCTTCAAGGTTTGAGTTCGTACGAATTCAAGCTGCCGCCAAATGGCTTGTTCCATATTCTTCCCCTCCTAGTCCGTTTCGTGCTTAATCTGTACGTAATGTTCCACCGTTGGGAACGGGTCGTAGAAATGATGAAGCAGCGCTTTCCATTCCTGGTATTCGGGCGACTGCCGGAAACCGACCTCATGCGCGGTGATCGACTGCCATCTCACCAGAAGAATATATTTATTCTCCGTCTCCACGCATTTGTGGAGCTCATGTCCCAAATAACCGTCCATCCGACGAATCAGTTTAGAAGCCTTGCGGAAATTGCTCTCGAAATCATTGATCATTCCCGGCTTCACCTGCAGTTGAGCTACTTCAAGAATCATCCTCTACATCCCCTCCGTTCAACTGATTATAGCACGGACTTAGCGCTTTATGAATCCAAATTGCGGCAATTGAACCTTCCCCCATCGCTACGCTAACTTGTTCGGCATGAACCCCCAGATCGCCGGCAGCCCAGACACCGGGTACGCTCGTTTGCTTCGTGCGAGGGTCGGTTTCCACGTGTCGATTGCCGGAAATGGGTACACCCAGCTGAGCCGCTAATCTGGAGTGAACCTCATTGCCGCCAAAAGCGATAAATCCTCGTTCCGCCGCGAAGCTTCGACCATCCTTCAGCATTACGCTGCGGATAAAACCTTCGGTGTGCTGTACCTCGACGATTTCTCCTTCCTCGTAGCGGATCTCCCGTTCCGCCATTAGGTGCAGCAGCTCCGGCGCAACATCCGATCGTTCGTGATTGATATAAGTTAAATCTCGGGTACGTTCCGCCAATAGAAGCGCCATCTCCGCCCCGGTGCGGCCGGCGCCCATTAATACCGTTTTCCGGTCTTGGATCTCGTACCCATCGCAATCTGGGCAGACGTATACGCTCAGCCCTAGCGTTGGAACCATACCTGGGACATCCGGAAAACGATCAAGTACGCCGGTGGCCAAAAGCACCGTCTTGCCGGTATACCCCGTTCCGCTTAGCGTGACAACCTGAAACCGCCCTTCTCGCTTCTCGGCTCCAGTCACCGTATCCAGCACAAATTCCACACCGTAAGATTCCGCTTGTCTTCTTCCCCGGTTGCGAAGCTCTTGGCCCGAAATCCCTTCCGGAAAACCTAACAGGTTATGATACTGTTGACATAACGTCGATCTCCCAAAACCGGCGTCAATAACCAACACTTGGTGCGCCGAATATCGCCCTAATTGGATGGCAGCCTGCAATCCGGCGATTCCGCCTCCTAGGATTAAGCAATCATAAACTTTGGTTTGTTCCATTTGCATGTCCCACTTTCCGCGTGATCTTAATTGACTTATGAAATGAAGTTGATGTATAGCCGCATTCCCGTCAGGAGAAATTAAGTGTGAGCCACAAGGAGGTGTAAGTTTGGACAAGTTTCTCGTCAAATTGCTTGGAAACGGGATCATCCTCATCGCCATGTTGATGATCTTAAGCAACGCCTCATTTATATCGGCGCTGCTGACAGCTTTAGCGTTGTCCATTCTAGCCTATTTATTCGGGGATCTCTTCGTCCTTCCTCGGACGAACAATAGCATTGCGACCCTTGTGGATGCGCTGCTCGTTTTCGTCTTTCTGTGGGCGATTGCCGCCAACGCGGAGTGGACGTTATCCTTCGGCGAAATGCTGACCATTACGCTGATGGTAGGCGTATTCGAATGGTTCTTGCACGGTTGGCTGCTGCGTGATGGAATTCGTCGGGACAGCAGCGTGAGAGTACGCGATTCACGATAAATGACTTTACAAAAATAAAAGCGCGAGTAAGGAGATCTTCTCTCCATACTTGCGCTTTCTTATTTTTGCAACGTCATTTAACTTCCCAGCATCACGCGGTCGTCGGAAAGCTTGTGTCCGCTGATCCGCTCAAATTCGCCTAGCAGACGTTCCATCGTCAAATCGCGTTTCTTCGTGTCGTCCACGTCGAGGATGATGCGGCCGCCGTCCATCATGATTAGGCGATTGCCCAGCCGGATTGCCTGCTCCATGTTGTGGGTAACCATCAACGTGGTCAACTTCAGTTCGCTGACGATCTCCTGCGTCAGCCTCGTCACCAGCTCGGCGCGGGCCGGGTCCAGCGCGGCGGTATGCTCGTCGAGCAGCAGCACCTGCGGCTCGGTGAACGTCGCCATCAGCAGGCTGAGCGCCTGGCGCTCCCCGCCGGACAACGTGCCGACCTTGGCGCGCAGCCGATTCTCTAGCCCGATACCCAACCGGCGTAACTGCTCCTGGAACATCGCCCGGCGCTTGACATTCACGCCTAAACCGAAGCCGCGTCGTTTCCCACGAGAGAACGCCATTGCCAAATTCTCCTCGATCGTCATATGCGGCGCGGTACCGGCCATAGGGTCCTGGAAGACGCGGCCGATCCACTTGCTTCGGCGATGTTCCGGGAGGTGACCGATGTCGACACCGCCAAGGCGAACCTCGCCGGCATCCGGTTTGATCACGCCGGATATCATATTCATCAGCGTGGATTTACCGGCGCCGTTACTGCCGATGACCGTCACGAAATCGCCCGGACGCAGATGCAGATTGACATCGATCAACGCGATTTTCTCGTCCGGCGTACCGGGGTGAAACAGCTTTGATACCTCGGTTAACTTCAGCATCAGAACCCACCCCCTACGCTCTTATGGCCAGGGGTTTGCGCGATTTCAGCCGCGCGCCGGCGGGCGATCGATTTCTGCTTCATGTTTCTTTGCACAGTCGGAAGCACCAAAGCAATGATGACGATTACGGCGGTGATCACCTTCAAATCCGTTTGCTCCAGCCATTCGATCCGGAGTGCCAAGGCAACAACGACCCGATAAACGATCGATCCAAGCACTGCCGCCAGCGTGGCCCAAAACACCGTCCGCGCCCCAAAGATCGCTTCCCCGATAATGACGGAGGCCAGCCCGATGACGATCATCCCGATGCCGGACGAAATATCGGCGAATCCGGATTGCTGGGCAATCAGCGCCCCGGACAAAGCCACAAGCCCGTTGGACAAACTGAGTCCGAGAATAATGGTATAGTCCGTGTTGGCACCAAAGCTACGGATCATTCGCTTATTGTCACCGGTTGCGCGCAGCGCAAGTCCAAGCTCTGTCCGGAAGAACAGATCTAGCAGCAGCTTGATGGCGATGACTACGATTGGCATGAACACCAGCGGCGACACTGAGCTGAACAACGTGGTCTCCCCAAGCAAGCCCACGTTCGGTTTGCCCATGATCCGCATGTTGATGGAATAGAGCGCGATCATCATCAAAATCCCGGACAACAGTCCGTTAATCCGTCCTTTGGTATGGATGAGGCCTGTGATGGCCCCGGCGGCCAGCCCGCCAAGGAAAGCTGCAATCGTGGCGATCCAAGGCGAGCTCCCCCCCGTGATCATCACGGCCGCAATCGCTCCGCCGGTCGTAAAGCTTCCGTCCACAGTCAGATCCGGGAAATCGAGAATTCGAAAAGTGATATAGACGCCAAGCGCCATGAGCGCGTACAACAGGCCGGATTCCAGCGCCCCGAGCAGCGAGTTCAACATGATGAGTACCTCCCCGAGAATTTAGGAGCGAGTGCTGCCTATTCGATCAAATTGTTGGCCTTATCCGTGATTTGGTCCTTCATGGCGTCCGTCACTTCAATACCTTGCTCGGCCGCCGCTTTCAGGTTCATGATCAAGTCGAGTTTATCCGGTACGGTGACTTTCAGATCGCCGACCTTCTTCCCGTTTTTCAGCACGTCCACAGCCATTTGGCCTACTTGGTAACCATGATCATAGTATTTAAATCCGATCGTGGCAAAAGCACCCTTCTCCACCGTATCCCGATCGCTCGAGAAGAAGGGAATGTCGTTCTCGTTCGCCACTTGGATCACAGTACTAACCGCTTCAACGACCATGTTGTCCAGCGTAATATACAGCGCATCCACCCGGCCAACCAGCGATTCGGCCGCTTGTTTGACTTCCGACGTATTCGTCACCGAGGCTTTGACCAATTTGATACCGTGGGCGTCCAGAGCTTTCTCAGCATGGTTCGCCATGACGATCGCATTCGGTTCGCCTTGGTTGATGACCAATCCGACCGATTTCACGTCTTTAAAATTCGCGGCGATGAAGTCCATCAGCTTGGTAATCGCCTCCGGGTTCGTATCGGAAGCGCCGGAGATGTTCCCGCCCGGATGATCCAGATTGTCGACCAATTTGGCATCGATCGGATCCGTTACCGCTGCGAACAGAATCGGTGAGTTCTTGACCTGCTGCGCAACGGCTTGCGCCGGTGGCGTGGCGATCGCGAGGACGAGATCGTACTTCTCGCCGGCGATTTTTTGCGCGATGGTCGTATTGTTCGTTGGATCTCCCTGCGCATTGTTATAATCCAGCTCCAGGTTGTCGCCTTCGACGATACCGGCGTCTTTCAAAGCGGCAAGGAACCCTTCTCTCGTTGCGTCTAGGGAAGGATGCTCCACGATTTGCGAAATCGCGATTTTGTAGGAATCCTTGGTTGGCTCCGCTGCATTCCCCGCTCCCGCGGAATTCTCCGTTCCGGTGCCGCCGGCATTTCCCCCGTTGGCTGTATTCCCCCCGTTCCCGTTCGTGTTGTTGCCGCAAGCGACAACGCCCACCAACAGCAGCGACATGGCAAGTAAAACCCCAAGCTTCTTCTTCATATTTCGTTTCCCCTTTCTCTCTCATGAAATGATAAATGATGACCCAGCAAGGTTGGAGCAGTAAAGCATGATCCGATTAACGCTTTTGTTGATAAAAGTATTAAAGTGTCAATGGACAACCATTCGTCCAACGTGGACACGAAGTATTATTCCTATATTAAATGGTGGTCAATTATCCGTCAACAAAAAAGAGCCAACCTAAGCACGACCGGTACCCCGGCCTTGCTCAGGCAGCTCTTCCTCAACTTCAGATCATTTTTTGGCATCCATATAAATATGTTTAGCCTCGATCGCTTGAGGCGTGATCTCGAGCACGCCAAAGCTGTATTTCGGCTCCCGCCGCTTATCGGTTGGCGAACCGGGGTTGAACCACAAGACACCTCCGCTTTTGGCTAGATAGGGCTTATGGGAGTGACCGAACAGCACGGCGTCCACTGGCTTCCCCGCAAATACCCGCTCGGCATTGTCCTTAGCTCCATGCCCGCCGCCGGGCAGATGGCCGTGAGTCAGCCCGATTCGCCTTCCGCTCAGCTCAAGAATTTTGTGCTGACCGAACCGGCGGATGATGTCCACCGGGTCGTTGTTACCAGCCACCCCGTCGACCGGGGCTATTGCTGCTAACTGTTCATAAACGTCCATGGTCACCCAATCGCCCAGGTGGAGAATCAGGTCGCAGGTTTTAAACGTTTGCCGCAGCTTCGCGGGCAGCTCCGTCCCGCGGCGCGGCATATGCGTATCCGACACGACTCCGATGCGCATAGGCCGTTACCTCAACGGCGAAGCAGCCATACGCACATAGGTGTGCCGCCGCCCGCGGATCGCGATCGATAACGCTTGAATGTTCTCCGGGACGGCCATCCCGGCGAAACCGGCGTCTCCGATATGGAATACGTCTGCCCCCGCCCGTTTAGCGCTGAGCGCAATCTCCCGAACCGTTGCTTCGTCTGCGCCTTCCTGGCTCGTGCCGATCGCCGCTAAGGCCAGGGCACCCCTCGCCTTGACCTCTGCGATGATCTGAGCCAGATCTTCCTCCCGCACGCCGGGAACCGTGCCCGGGGCAGGCAGCAGGACGACGTCCGCGCCGGCTTCGGCGAACCCGATCGCCGCCTCCCGATCAAGGACGCTGCCGCGGGTGCCAGCCCCGTGCATTTTGCCTGCCAGAATCAAACCGCCGAATTCCCGTTTGGCCAAGGTGATCGCCTGCTGGATGCGTTCGTGGGTCACGCCGGTTTTCGGGTTGCCCGTCAGGCAGACGAAATCGCAGCCCAGCCGCTTGGCTTCCGCTAAGCTCCGTGCCGTTGCCCGCCGTCCTTCGGGCAGCTGGTTTAGTGACTCGACCGCTTCGGCAGAGTCATCAACCGGCTCCAGATTGATACCGATCGGCAGCCCCGTCAACCGCTTTAGTTCGGCGATCGGATTTCGCGCCTCTGGCTTCTGTTCCCCGCCGCCGACTTCCGGCGCGAACAAATCCCTAGCCTCGATGCCGCGAACCTGCGGCTGAAACACATCAAAGACGTTCAACAAGATCATATCCGCACCGAAAGCCTTCGCGAGTTCTGCGTTGGTTAGCTCCGGCAACAGCGGCTGCGATGTGACCACCGTCTCCGCGATCACGGTACGTCCTTCCGCCGCCAACATCGCTCCCTTTAAGGCTTCGCGATCCATTCGCCGGAAATCCGATGCCCGGCAGTCCAATATCCGTTTCAAACTCTACCCCTCCATTCAACGATGAAATGAAACCCATGCTGTGTTCAGTGTAGCATGCCAGGAAACCACAGACTACGCCATTTTTACGAAGATGAGCTTCGTTTTAAATAGACTCTGGCCTCATAAGGACGCAGCCGCAAGTGGCGTAAATCCTCATGAACCTGCGGGGCGTAATTGGAGATCAGGAGTTCGATGTCCCGCGGTTTCATGACCTCCTCCGGCCATTCAAATATCGGCTCATCAGCACTAAAGTTTAAAATCACCAACAACCGGCTAGCGTTTAACAAACGGGTAAACACGTAAATTTCCGGATGGTCGGGAAGCAACAGCTCATATTCACCGTAAACGATCACGGCATGCTGCTTTCTTAATCGAATCAGCTCTTGATAGTAGTGATAGATCGAGTCCGGGTTTCGGCGTGCTTCCTCAACGTTGATCCGATCGTGATTCGGGTTGATACCGATCCAGGGGGTTTGGGCGGTAGTAAAACCGGCCTGCGGCCCGTTATCCCATTGCATGGGGGTTCGAGCGTTATCGCGACTTTTGAGGTGGATCGCCCGCAAGATGTCGGTTTCCGGAACCCCCTTTCTTTGTTGCTCCTCATAGAAGTTAAGCGTCTCCACGTCGCGATACTCCTCAATCGAGGCGAACGCGGTGTTGGTCATCCCGATTTCCTCGCCTTGATAAATGTACGGCGTCCCCTCCAGCATATGCAGGAAGGTGGCTAGCATTTTGGCCGATAGGACACGGTATTCCTCTGAATCGTTACCGAACCGCGAAACTGAACGCGGTTGATCGTGGTTGCCCAAATAGTTGGCATTCCAGCCCCGGCCGTGCAGCACCGTCTGCCAGCGGGTGATGACTTCCTTCAAGTCCGTCAGTTTCCACGGAACGACGTCCCATTTACCGCTGCCGGCAGAACCGGCATCCAGAAACATATGCTCAAATTGGAACGTCATATTCAGCTCGCGGCGGTCGTCTCCCACATAGTCCAGCGCCTCCTCGGGGCCTAATCCAGATGTTTCGCCTACCGTCATAATGTCGTAGGAATACAGCACATTTTCATATAAGTTTTGCAGGAGGGTATGTACGTCGTCGAGGTTGGAGAAGAGCTCGTAAGCCCGCACCGTCGGCATCTGCTGCGGATTGTGCGCGTCCGGCAGCCCTTTCGCCTTGGCGATATGCGCGATGGCGTCGAACCGGAAGCCGTCCACGCCCTTTTGGAGCCACCACTGGATCATGTCGTGCAACTCGCGGATCACGGTTGGATTTTCCCAGTTCAAATCGGGTTGATGTTTGGAATACAAGTGCAGGTAATATTCGCCAGTCCGTTCGTCGTACTCCCACACCGAGCCGCTGAAATACGACTCCCAGTTGTTTGGCGGTCCGCCGTTTTTCCCCTGCCGCCAGATGTAATAGTCCCGCTTGGGATTGTCCGTGGACTGACGTGATTCCAGAAACCAGGGATGCTCGTCTGAGGTGTGGTTCAGCACAAGGTCCATCATCAGCTTCATTCCCCGCGCGTGCAGCCCCTCCAGCAGCTCGTCGAAATCCTCCATCGTGCCGAAGGCGGGGTCGATTTGGCAATAATCGCTAATATCATAGCCGTTATCATGTCCGGGCGATTGATAGATGGGGCACACCCAAACCACGTCGATCCCAAGATCCTGCAAATCATCCAGCTTGGAGAGGATGCCACGCAGATCTCCCACTCCGTCCCCATTCGAATCCTTGAAGCTGATCGGATAGATTTGGTACACGACGCTTTCCTTCCACCAAGTCCGCTTCATGTTCGCCGCCCTTTCTCCATTTTCCTTTAGCTATTTGCACCCGTCCGCATTTGTATTACAAAAAAAAGCCCAGGAACCTAAAGTTCCTGAACTTAACTGTATAACCTTAGGCGTACTGCTCCACCGCCTGCACGTATTTGCGATGCACTTCCGCCCGTTCCGATTCCAGCTTGCGTTTGGCGGTTTCCAGCTCGCGTTGCACTTCACTTACCGCCATGGTTTGGTTCCGGACTTGATCCAAGCTGTCGTTGATTCGTCCCTGTACCAGCCAATCCGAGAAGAAATCGTCAAAGAAATAGTCAGAAAATTTCAACAATCCGCCGATTTCCAGATTCGTCGAAATGCTGGCCCCAATGTCTTTGAGCTCGCGCTCAAAACGCTGCAGGCTTTGCCGCGCCGTATGGAGATGGCTCATCGCCTCGTCAATCCGTCCGTGCTTGATGTGCGTGGACAACATCCCGCCTCCCAGCATATCGTACGTCCCCCAATTTTTCGCGGAGCGGAGATCCTCCTCAGCTGCACTTAAGTCGCGAAGGGCCGATTGGCCGGCGCGTACCGCCTCGTCCACCTCTTTGAGTTCCACGGTGAGGACTGCCTCACATTCGGCCAGCTCTCTCAGTTCGTGATTCTCCTCCAGGATTTGCCGTTCCTTGGCTTGAAAAACCCGCTCGTATTCATTCCGCCAAGAACCAAGGTCTAGCAGCCCGCGCTCGATCTCGGAGATTTGACGTTCCATATCCCGAACCGCTGCTTCTGCGGCATCATACCTCACCTTCGCCTCCAGCACTTCCCGCTGCTCCCGATCCAGCTTCTCAGCCTTGTTGCCAAGTACAGTAGCCAGCAAGTTGGATAACGACATCGCCGATAGCTTGCGAACGTCCTCTTCCTCTGCGGCTAACTTCGTCTGCCATCGGTTCCGTTCTTCTTGCAAGCCGGACAACTCCTGCTGAAGAGCTTTGAGGCGCCGTTGCCATTTCTCCTGGTTCCGGCCTTTCTCCTTGAGCTCTGCCATCCGCGCGTTTAAATCCTCGAACATGCTTGGTTTCTCCCTTCACCGCCGGAAACAACCATCCGGCCTAAGTGGTTTCGATATCATGTTCTACGTTGTTCGGTACGGTTATGTTTCAGAGCGCCTGATTCCAAGCCAAAGCGCCGTTCGCCTCCGCACTCTTCACGATTTCCTCGCACAGCCGGTGGGTTTCCAGCGAGTCCCGCAGCGAAATGGCCGGCTCCTTACCTTCGCGAACGCAGCTGATAAAATGATCAATGATTTGCACGAACCCTCGCCGATACAACACCGGATCCCAGTCCTTGAAGGTCGATCGTTTAGCTTCACCGCCGGCAAAATGCTCGGTGGTATTCAGCCCGTCCACCCGCCACTTCTGGCCGG
>RCUU01000651.1_pt1 | contig 18418 bp, 15 predicted proteins | sample 2166211 | NCBI WGS metagenome assembly RCUU01 (sample SAMN09932620, study PRJNA488358) | compost metagenome | feature: garden; material: soil; isolation source: compost soil in phenylacetic acid-enriched culture | place: Germany: Experimental Botanical Garden Goettingen | collected 2016-01-27
CTGCTCAGGGTCAGCAATTGGTAGAAAAAACCGGCTATACTTCTTTGAAATAAAATATCCCTATCGATTGAGAGCTATCCCAAATATTTGGGATAGCTTTTTTTCTATTTTTATACCGAAAATTTTCCTATTTATCTATTGTAAAGCGCAACTTTTGGAAACTATTGTCGTTTAAGATTTATATGAGGCGAAACTGCATCAAAGGAGAAAAAGTAAGAATTGCTAGAAACCAAGAAACGGGGATGGTAGGGATTGCAGATGAAGAGGTTTGGTTTTTTGGCGTTACTGCTGCTTTTGTTGGTGCTAGTTCATCCAGGAACTGGTTATGCCGGCTCTGCAGAAACACACATCAATCTAGACGGCAATGATCTTAAGATTTCAAAAGAAGCACAGGTTCAAATTGTAAATGGAAGTGTGATGGTTCCGCTTCGTGTTGTTGCGGAGCAGCTTGGTTATACCGTGAAATGGGATAATGTGACCAAGACAGCGATCATTGAGCAAAAAGGAAATATCTTAAAGCTTGTCGTGGATAACGCGATGGCAGAAGCTTCAGGGAAACAAGTCAAACTGGATAACCCTCCATTTCTCAGTGGGAGCACCACACTTGTTCCTTTAAGATTTGTTGGTGAACAGACAGGAACTACTGTCGGTTGGGACAATGTAACCAAAACCGTATATTTAACCTCTCCAGTACCTGAGGTTGGAGGAAACGATCCAGAAATTACGGTTCCAGACACAACTGTAACCACACCCTCCGATAACGGATCAAATGGTAACACAGCAACGGAAGGAAATACCTCGAATGCTTCAGTCACCAATCTTAGCTTCATCGACAACCAACTAATTATTGCTGTGAACGGCAGTATAAAACCTTCCGTTTTCACAATGACAGGTAAAGATCGAATTGTCGTAGATTTACCGAACACTGGCTTCGGAAACGACTTCCATCAGAATCTGTCAGTCGGAAACAACCAAAGTGGACAGTTGACTGTTACCGAGTATCCGAATGTCTCCGCCGTTCGATATTCATTATTTAGTAGTACCCCATCTACCATTCGGATCGTCATTGATCTAAACAGCGCTAATGGCTACAACGTGGTAAATGCTAATGACGGACTGATTATCATCGATTTAAATGGGACAAGCACTACGCCTCCTGATACAACAGTACCTGAGGTACCGGTCGCTACACCTCCACCTGCCACTGGCAATACAGATAAGAAGGTAATCGTCATTGATGCAGGACATGGTGGAAAGGATCCTGGAAGTGGTAGTATTAATAAACGCAAAGAAAAAGATTTCACCTTGCCAACAGCTCTAAAAATTGCAGAATTACTAAAGAAAGAGCCAAATATCGAGGTTGTGCTCACTCGAAGTGGTGATACATACCCGACCCTGCAGGATAGATCTAACCTCGCCAATAAGGTAAAAGCCGATCTGTTCATCTCTGTTCATGCCAACAGCATACCGGTGGGCAGTAAGAGTAACCCTAGTGGTACAGAGACCTATTACACTCGTAATGATAGTTTATTATTCGCGCAAACCGTTCATAAATATCTCACAGTTGCTACAGGTCTTTCGGACCGAGGCGTTCGTCAAGCAAATTATCATGTAACAAGAGAAAGTAAAATGCCAGCCATTTTATTAGAATGCGGGTACTTAAGTAATACCAAGGACGAAGCACTACTCTACACGCCGGATGTTCAGGATAAGATAGCCGAAGCAGTAGTCCTAGGAATTAAAGAATATTTAGGGCGATAGAAAAAAGGGGGAGTTCCTTAACCATTTCGGCTGAGAAGCTCCCCTTTCTGTTTATTCTTGTTTGTTATTCCAAACGCTCATTCGTTCTCTTAGATTAGATGTATGTAGCTCTAGCTGTATCCCATCTGGGTCGAGAAAGTTAACTGTCCAGCCTACTCCCCGTTTAACAGGTCCTCTGATCAATCGTACTTCGTGGGTTTGCAGTACCTGAACTGCCTCCTCAAAATGTTCCTCCGCTATACTAAAGGCAATATGATCTATCCCTATTACACGGCTCGTTAATTCAGTGTATTCTGGCTTTTCAACGAGGCAAATCCATGCGCTTCCCCATTCCAGATAGGCATCTGTATTCCCTTTGTGAATCAGCTGAAGACCCAAAATACCAGTATAGAAATTCAATGAACGGGATAAATCACTCACATTTACCGTTACATGATTAAAGCCTTGGATCTTCATCTCCGGTCATCCTCTCAGCCTGTTCAAACCAGACTACTGATAATTCTCTTGCGTTTCTCTGAATCGGGATCTTGAGTGACTCGCATCTCTTCATCGAAGATCAGTGTGGAACGTTCTTCCAAATTATACTCAGGCCAATGGATCTCAGAGGTAGCCGGATTTCCTCGATGAGCGAAGGCAATCCATGCCGAATGCATATCTTCAGCCAATTTCTGCATCGCTGGTGTAATTTCCGCACCAAGACGAGATACATGAGACAGATTGTTAAAAGCATAAACAATTTCTGCACCATGCACAGCTTTGTTTAATAGAGGATGACCAGGAACCGTTCCATCAAAGCGATACATCCAGACAGGAGCATAAGCCAATTGATTCTCTGCTAAGGATATTGAGGTCCCCCAGAAATAAAGATCCGTTAAAATCTCCGCCTGGCCCTCCCATGTTGAAGAATAGTGACTGGCAATCTCCGCCAGACTTCCAGTTCCCATCATTTGCTCCAGTGCTTTGAGCGATTCCTCAAAGTCTGCACCCGGGATTTCTCCCCTGAAAAATAAATTACCTTCATCTCGATTGGTTCCAATCAATAACGGGATGCCCTGGGCTGATCCGGATGCCACAGCCTGTGCAGGATCTACAGGAAGCGTATCCCCATCAATGACAGGCTGAAATAACATACCTATTGAACCACCTGTTAATTTAATGGTCATTCTTGTGGCTGCTTCAATAATTTGTTCCGCTGAGAAGGTATTAAGCAAGCCAGTATCACCATCAGGAGAAATACCCAGTTCAGTAAGTAAGGCTGCCGCAATATTTTTTCCCTGCTGATTTGGCAGCGTTTGAGCCGCTCCACTTTGCATGATCGCTCCAGCAAATAATCCCTTCGCAGCAGGCATAGCCAATAGTGCAGCGATACTCATACTGCCAGCTGACTCTCCGAATACCGTAACTCGCTGTGGGTCACCACCAAAAGCGGCAATATTATGCTTAACCCATTCCAGGGCGGCAATTTGATCCAATAAGCCTTGATTAGACGCTAATCCGCCACCAAGCGAAGACAGATGCATAAAGCCAAACGCTCCCAAGCGATAATTAATCGTCACTAGGACTACATTACCGTGTTCCGCGAAGCTAGTGCCATCAAACTGTGGCTGACTTCCCGCACCAGTCACAAATGTCCCCCCGTGAATCCAGACCATTACAGGAAGTGCCTCGCCTGAAGACGCAGGTGACCATACATTTAAGTATAAACAATCCTCAGACTGACGAGGTGTTAGGCCACCGAAACGAGTACCTCTCGAATCCGCCGGTTGATGGCTAACTGGACCAAATTCAGAAGCATCTCTAATCCCGCTCCAAGCTTCTGGTGGCTGCGGTGCACGAAACCGAAGCTCTCCAACTGGTGGAGCAGCAAAGGGGATTCCACGCCAAATGTTCACGCCACCCTCCTCTCGTCCTTGAAGCTTACCGTAAGAGGTTACTGCTATCGGTCCTTCCATTACATTTCACCCTTCCACATTATTCCTTATTCTCTTCAATCTGCTTATACCATCCGGACTGGAACCGGAACCATTGAAAGAGATGTGTAAATACAACCTTGAGTACTGCGTAACCAGGAACTGCAAGGATAATCCCGAGAACTCCGAACATTTTACCTGCAAAAATAATCACAAAAATAATAGTGATCGGATGAATTTTCAGCGTCTTGCCCATAATCTGTGGAGAGATAAACTTCCCTTCAATCAGCTGTACAGCCGTCCAGACGATGATCATCTTCAGCAGCATAAATGGAGAAGTAACCATGGCCACAATTAAGGCTGGTGTAATCGCAATTGCCGGGCCCAAATAGGGAACAACCGCTGTACAAGCAGCAGCAATAGCAAGAACGAGTGAATACTCCAGACCAATTATCAAATAACCAATATAGAGTAGCGCACCAATACAGCAGCTCACTATAATTTGACCTCGAATATAGGAAGATACCTGGGCATTCATTTCCGACATTACCATCCGAGTCTGCGGCTGCAACGCGGTAGGAACGAATTTCAGAATGTAATCCGGCAATCTCTTTCCATCACGAAGCAAGTAGAACAGAATAAAGGGTGTCGTTACGACCGCCAGCACAATCTCCGTAACTGCCCCGACGAAGCTCCCTACGCCATTTAGCGCATTATTCAGGAAAGAAGTGCCCCATGCCGTAATCTTACTGGTAATCTCACTTAGGTTGGTTCCTATACTATCTTGAACTTGACCAAAGAATTCACTGCCTGTCAGATTCATAAATCGCTCCTGAATCAAGTCGCTATACCTTGGAAATTCGTCAATCAAACCAGATAATTGCGTCCGAAGAATTGGAATCACCATGACCAGAATCAGCGTGATGATACCCGCAATGATTAGATAAAGAATGATGATTGCATACACGCGTTTCATCCTGAATCTCTTTTCCATTTGGTCTACTAGCGGATTCAGCAAATAATAAGCGATACCCGATAGTAGCAATGGTGCAGCCACTGTGTGTAGCAATACAGATATAGGTGTAAAAATAAACGGTATCTTTGAGAACACTAAGATCGTTATCCCGGTTAACAATAAAATAAGTAAGGTTACTACAAATTTATTGTTCAAAAAAAACTTTTTAAACTTCTCCGGCCACACCTGCAGCCTCTCCATCGTACCCTCTCCCCCATGCGCCACCTTATATGAAGTGTTATTTTATTCACTTTTTAATAGCATAGTCAACGTTAGGGGCGCAAGTCAAATTTGATATCCTCATTTCTGCCCGCCTTCACAAAGCCAATCCTTTTCAGCACCGGGAAGTGATAGGCCTCAAGCTTCATATATGTATGAAAAATTCTCTTATGTAATTCACAAAAAGATCCTCTCCTGAACCAAAAGAAACGGCGCATAATCATCCTGAAAAGATAAAAAATACCGCCAGCGCTTTGACGGTATTTCAATTATTTCAACTCCAATTTCCCTTTGCTGTGAAGCTTCAATTGGCAGAAAGCTATTTCTTCTTCTTCCCTTTTGCTCCCTTGTCATCTGCCGCATTCAGCTGGCCATCATAGGTATACAGCAGATGATCTTCAAGTTTCTCACCCTGTAAATGTTTCCGTACTAGCGATTTCGCTAATTTAGGGGTGATCTCTTTATACCACACGCCTTCAGGATATGCGATCACGACGCAGGAATCTGAACATCTACCATTACAACGGGTTACGGTCGTATGAATAAGACGCTGTGCACCTTGTTTTTCAATTTCATCTTCTATCGCTTCAGCTACCTCTTCACCTTTGTGTTTCTTGCAGCTGCTACCATTACATATTAACAAATGACTTACGGTTCCTTGTAAATTCCAAGTTGTCATGAAATCCCCATTCCTTTCATGCCTAAAATATCCCCACAAAGTGAGGCTTTGCTTCGATGCGTACTCAGGTACTTTGCGGGGGCCCCAAATATACTTTCTGATTCGTTAATAATATTCCGATAACGGATTATTCTAAACACTATCATACGCGCCGTTATAGTCAATAGAAAGAAAGACTGGTATACTATAATTGAGAATGATTATCACTGAAAAAGGGAGCGACTTCTTACATGCCCATCCAATCCGGCGGGATGCCACACCATTCCCATCCATTTTATATGCCTGTTAAGATCAGTAGTCTAACAAGTCTTTCCCACTACACAACCGACAACCTCCCAGCAGCGAATTCCAGTATCATGATTGTCTGGTCAGGTAAAGGTCAACTTGAGATAGATGGCGAGCTTCATGGCCTCAAATCCGGAAGCATCATTACCTTTGGCGTATTTTCAGATTTGCAGCTCGTAACTGAGCTACAGTTACAGGGAATGTGGATACAGTACGCCAGTATGGCCAACCGCAGGCAAGAGGATGATTTTCTAATTGGCAGTTCCTCATTACACCAAGCGTCCACACAACTGATGGCGCGCTCAGGTGAGCTTTACAATGCCTGGATAGAACCAGATGATCGGAAACCGTTTAAGGTTCAACAGCTGTTCACTCAATTCATTGTAGAGCTTCATCACGAAATGGCTGCAAAAAAGGAAACCTCAGGCAACTGGCTTGAACTTGTGTTTGAATACATAGAAGCTCATTACAACGAAGATATCACTCGGGAGCAGATGGCTACATTAGCTGGTGTAAGCCCTGAACACTTCTCACGTACCTTTCGTAAAATTATGGGTCAAACTTTCAGCGCCTATATTACACTGTTAAGAATCCGTAGAGCACAACAACGAATCCTCACCAGTTCCCCCAATCTAACTACTCTGGCGCACGAGGTTGGTTATGAAGAAGGGACTTATCTGAGCCGTAAATTCAAACAGCTTGTCGGTCTTTCACCTACGGCTTATCAGAACAAGAACAAAAAAGTTGTAGCCTTGAACTACAATCACACGGCGATCCTGCGGGTACTTGAAATTATGCCTCAACTCGGTGTTTATTCCGATTGGCACCGGAGCTTGGAGCAAGTGCCGGCCTCCAAACAACTAACGATGAGCGAAGGTAACTCTACCCTCCTATTTGATTCGGTAGCTTCAGCAGAACCAGATGTCATCATCAGCTACAAAATTCCTGAGAATAAGATCCTGACGCCTGTTGCCCCGGTCATTGAACTCCCTTTCATGCAAATGAGCTGGCGAGAGCAATTTGGTTTGATCGCTGATGTGGTCAATCGACGACAACGAGCAGATGAATGGTTAAGTCATTATGATGGGCTTTGCCATGCTGCTAACAAAAAACTGAACCATTCAATAGGATCGGAAAGAGGAACGGCAATCGTATGGGAGATTAGTTCCCGAGAATCGTATTGTTTCAGTAGCAGTTTCGGTAGGGGTTGCCAGATTTTATATGGAGATCTTGGATTCAAGCCGCCCTCCATCATTATGGAAAACGGGATAATGGATTCCGGGTATCTAGTGTCATCTATTGAGGAAATTGGGTCCTATCCTGCAGACTATATTATTATCACCAGCATCCCATCATCATCTGAGGGTATAAAACGCCTCTCTCGCCTTTTTGGTTCCCGTGATTGGAAGCAATTAGATGCCGTCCGTAACAACCGGGTATATATTCTGAACCAAGCGGATATGTTCTACGGATTTGATCCACTATCTTCTCATGCACAACTTCAAGAATTGCTACATGTGATGACATCATAAATATGCACAAGCAAAGATCATATTCGTCCATAGTAAATACTATGAGAAGATTGTAAAGTTCTTATTGAGAATGATAATCAATTACCATAGGAGGAACAACAAATTGCATAATCTACAAAAGAATACTAAGAAACAGAAGCATTGGCTCCTATTTCCCCTCATGCTGACGTTAATTCTAGTCCTTTCAGCGTGTGGAAATTCCAATACTACGGTGGAGAGTACAAGTGGTAACAGCAATACAACAGCAGCAACCGAAGCACCAACCGACACTAGTCAACAAGCGGAGAGCGCTGAAACCCCAACTGTTAAGACAGTCAGCACCGTAAAAGGTGATATTGAAATCCCGGTTGAGCCGAAACGAATTGTCGCTGAAGAATATTTGGGCAGTCTAATAGCACTCGGAACCATCCCCGTCGGAGCTCCCGGCTTGACGCTGGAGAATATGTACTATAAGGAAGCTCTTACGGGTGTTGCAGACACAGGAACATACGGCAAAATGTCACCTGAAAATATCATCGCACTAAATCCTGACTTGATTATTTCGGGACAAGCAGAAAGCTATGAAACGCTTAGCAAAATTGCTCCTACCATCATTGTGCCTTACGGAGATTTAAAAGATGCTCATGCAGAATTAACCTATTTCGGAGATCTGCTTGGAAAGGAACAAGAAGCAAAGGATTGGCTTGCAGATTATGACAAACGGATAGCCGAAGCTAAGGCAAAAGTGGATAAAGCTATCCCGGCAGATGCAACCTTCTCCATCATGGAAGACGGTGGAAAATCCATCTGGGTCTATGGCGATAACTTTGGTAGAGGCGGACAGCCCATCTACCAGGCATTAGGTCGTAAGCCACCTACAGCTGTAGCAGCAGAGATTATGGAGAAGCAATGGGCGGAAATATCTAAAGAAGCGCTCGCTAAGTATGCCGGAGATTATATTATCTTAACCTCCAACAACCTTACAGAAGCTGATTACAAGGCCGATTCATTCTGGGGTAACCTTCCAGCTGTCAAAAATGGACATCTCTATGTTTGGAAAGAAGAACGTTCCTGGTACTATGATCCTATCGCGGTAATAACTCAGACCGAAGAGCTGGCCGATTGGCTTATAAATAATAAATAATGCAGGAGTAAAAAGGGATGTCCGAAGCCATAGAGGCTCAGCGGACATCCCTTTATTGTTGTACAACCTTCCTAATAAGATAACTCATAAGTCTTAAAAGGTGTTTTATCTGTGAGTGTTTTATCTCACCTTCGAATTTATCTTATTGAAGGGTCTTCAGCAAAGTAACTATCTCATCCAGCTGCTTGTCCAGCGCATAAGCGTCGGAGAGATAATAAGTTTTGAGATCGTAGTTGTACACTTGACCCGCCTTAACAGCAGGTAGGCTTTGCCAGAAGACGCTGTCTAGAATGTCCAGCTTATCCTGCTCCACACCACGGCTGAAGCCTTGGAATATATAATCAGCTTCTCCTAAATACTCGGGCAACGCTTCGAGAGAGAGGGAGGCCCAGCCTTCCTTAAAGGCTACCTCCTGGACAAGATCAGGTGCATGCAGCCCCAATCCGTTGTATATAATTTCCCCACCGCGTCCATATGACGAGCCGTATAGATACAGCTCTTTACCGGCAATTTCAAAGATCGCCACCTTTTTGTCAGCTGCGATCAGATCCGCCAATTCCGCTTTCTTCTCTTCCAGCTTCTGATTGAAATCCGCCACCCACTTTACCGCCTGCTGCTCCTTGTTCAAGATTTTCCCGATCTCGATCAATCGTTCTTTATAGTCGTATTTCCCCCAAGGAATAAAAACAGTCGGAGCAATCTTAGAGATTTGCTCATAGGTATCTTCCTGATAAGTGATAATCAAATCCGGTTCCAGGCTCGTTATTTTCTCCAGGGACACCGTCATGTCATCGCCTACTACTTCTACACCTGTCAGCGCCTCTTTGAAATATGGATGGTTCAAGATGTCATTTCCGGCAACGGCAATGGGCGTCACGCCAAGCGTCAGAAGATCACCGATAAAGTCTTGTACCGGAATTACAACTCTTTGTGGATTACGTGGGATCTGCACCGGACCTTTGTCGCTTTCGTATGTCCAGTACTCTGCATCAGCAGCCGGCTCCGTGCTGGTAACTACAGAATCATTAGTGCTTTTAGCCACTTCATCCGACGAGCTAACAGGAGCATTCCCCTGATTAGCAGCTTGTCCGCATGCGCTCAACATCAGCACCAGCGTAAGCACAACAGCTATCATGCTTGTTTTTCCTAACGATATTATTCTGTACAATGTAAATCCCCCTTGAAACTTTATATTATCATGATATTGATAATCAATATCATTTATATCCTTGTTTAATATAACGTCTCCGCGGGAAAACATATATACACGCTAATACATCAATTTGGCTATGGACGATTGTCAGCTTGACTTATGGCCGGTTAACAAATCTGTCTGTATCTCCAGCTGACGTTCGAGCGCAAGCCCTTCGCTGCCCCAAAATTCCTCAAGCTTCAGATAATATATGCGTTCATTCCTGAATGCTGGAAGATTGCGCCAAACCGCACTTTTGCTAATGCGTTTACGTGTTCTCGACATCCAGTCCTCTTGTCCTGATACAACCACAAACATATGGTCAGCCGCGTATATTGGCAATTCCGACAGTGAGATGCATAGATGATCATTCCGCTCCAGAACATCTGACCAGACCTTGTCCGGTGGAGTTAAGCCTAGCATTGGATACAGATTGTACACCCCTCTGGCTGTATGATTCCAGATATAAATACTGTTATCTTGCCTAATCTCATACACCGCTACCGTTTCACCAGATTCAATTAGTGAGGACAAGCGCTGCTTGGCCAAATCTATTTTCAAAAGATAGTGCCTTATCCATGCCTCTGCTCTGTCCTCTTCTCCCAGCAGTCTGCCGAATAAACGAATCTGTTCCAGGCGGTCCATTTCATCACATTCAACCGTAACTAGTGGACCTAACTTTTCCATACATTTAAGCTGACGGGGGCTCAGATAGGTTGGTGCAATGACTAAATCGGCTTCCAGCCCAGACCAGTCCGCTTCCGCCGGACATCCCTGCAACTCAAACGATCGTATACCCGCCAGTTCCGGCAACAAAAGCAATGAGTAGTTCATCACATCTTTTTCAACCGCGACAGGCTTCACACCCAGCGCAAGTAAATCCCCTAAAAATTGCAACGCAACTATCCGCTTCGGTTTGGGAAGTAACCGGAATTCTGTTGGAGTCATCCCGGTGACTTGCTTGAATTTGCGGCTCAGATATAGCCCATCTGAATAGCCTACGCTTTGAGAAATTTCCTGTATTGTCGCTTGGCTGGACATCAAATATTTTTTCGCTTTATTCACTCTTAAATGGGTTACATATTCGGTGAAGCTCCAACCCGTCTGCTTGCGGAACCATACTGAGAAATAACGAGGATTGAAGCCCATCATTCTAGACATCATCTCCCGAGTAATCTCCCTTTGGAAGTTCTGGTGGATATAAGATAGCATTCTGAAATAGGAACTATCCGTAATGTCTGTCTCGACTTCAACCTCTACGACCAGTTGATGTAGCTGATGCAGCAAGGATTGAATTCTATTGGCCTGTGCTTCTAAATTATTGGCAGCAACGTCTTCCAATTCGCTGAATAAGCGAGTTATTTTATTCGTCGTACGTATAGGTAAAATCCCATTGACCGGAAAAATTTCACGGCAAAGTCCATAGACCAATTCTTGCTCAGTGCTATTGCTTAACCCATATATCTCATAGGAGATTGCTAGAACTGAGATAACGGTCTCTAATGGAGCATCAATTTGATAAGTCGTACCTGCACTTAGAAAAATAATTTCACCGATTTTAAGAGCTACTGTCTCCCCTTCTATAATTATTTGAACGTTAGCTTCTATTGGTGTCAGAAAGAGCGGGGACTGGGCAATCTGGGGATTACTGATATGGCCACCACCGCATTGACGTTTCCCTACCTCTTTTAACAGATAAATTCTATGAACTGGGTTATTATTAGATAGCTTCATTCCTGCTCCCTTCCAAGCTGCTAAGCTCAAAAACCCATAAAATATAAAGCAAGCGCATAAGGTTTCTCTCCGCTCGAAATGGATAAGATACCCTATACGCTTCCTATAGAACTTCAGATTTTATGGTTTAAAAAGCCTCTATCCTTAATGGTCGTCCACGACGCCAAGTGCCTTATTCTTCTCCTTGAACCGCTCATTGTGAGAAGACACATACGCAACTTTTTCCGCAGTTGGATCTATGTACAGCTTGGCACTATTAAGCGCCAGAACCGCATCCGTGAAAGCACCTGCAATTAAACGTACCTTGCTTGTATAGTCCACAAAGTCTCCGGCTGCAAATATCCCTGGGAGATTGGTCTCCAGCTTATCGGATACATTTGCACACCAATCGCCCATATCGAGACCCCATTCTTTTAACGGTCCAAAATCACTCTTTAGGCCATGGTTCACGATGACTGCATCCACTTCAAACTGTTCTGTTTCACCCGTCTCTACATGGCAAATCGTAACTTGATCTATCGTTTCACCATTGCTGCTGTGTAATTGGCTAACTGCATATGGCACACGAACATTCACTGAGGATTCCTTCATCCGCACAATGTTTTTCTCATGGCCTCCAAACTTTTCACGACGGTGTACAATCGTTACACTTGCTGCGATGGACTCCAGTTCATTCGCCCAGTCTACTGCGGAGTCTCCTCCGCCGGAGATCAGTACTCTTTTGCCACGGAATGGCTCTAACTCTTGAACCGTATAATGAAGATTCGTCACCTCATAACGGTCCGCACCTTCAATTTCGAGCTTAGCCATTTGTAGAATTCCATAGCCAATTGCCAAAATAACTGTACGAGTCCAGTGTTGTTCCCCTGTTGATGAGGTTAAAATATACGTCCCGTCCTCTTGTCTCTCTTGCGTCATGATCATCTGCCCCAGCACAATAGTCGGTTCAAAGGTCTGCGCTTGCTCCTTGAGCTGACCGACTAATTGATGACATAGGGTTGGCGTTACGCCCCCTACGTCCCAGATCATTTTTTCGGGATAAATAAGCATTCTTCCGCCGAGTTCATCCTTCGCTTCAATCAACTTTGTCTTCAAGTCTCTCATCCCACTATAAAAAGCTGTATACATCCCAGCAGGTCCGCCGCCAATAATCGTTACATCGTATAATTCCAATTGATTGTTCATTGTGTCCCTCCAAAAGTATATTCTATTGCTGTTCTGAGCCGTTTATGCTCCAAACTGAGCCTCATGTAGTCGGCTGTAAATTCCGGTGGTCTGTAACAGTTCTTCATGTCTGCCTTGTTCTGCGATGCCGCCTTCCGCAACGACAACGATACGGTCGGCATTCTTGATCGTTGCAAGTCGATGCGCAATAACGAGCGTCGTACGACCTTGTGACAACTCCGCGAGTGCCTCCTGAATAGCGGATTCTGTTTCGGTATCCAGCGCCGATGTGGCTTCGTCTAGAATGAGAATCGTTGGATTCTTCAAGAACATTCGGGCAATGGACAGCCGCTGCTTCTGGCCTCCAGAGAGCTTAACGCCCCGTTCCCCGATCATAGTGTCCAGTCCAGCAGGCTGGGATTTGATCAGTTCTTCCAGTTGAGCACGTCGTGCTGCCTCCCAGATTTCTTCATCGGAGGCTCCCAGTCGCCCGTAAGCGATATTCTCACGGATGGTTCCGTCGAACAGGAATACATCTTGTTGTACAATCCCTATATGAGAGCGAAGTGATTCTAGCGTCATAGAGCGAATATCTATGCCATCAATGGTAATGTTACCTCCGCTTACATCGTAGAAACGTGGCAGCAGGCTGCATAAGGTTGTCTTACCTGCACCGGATGGACCAACAAGAGCAACGGTCTCTCCTGCTGAGATCGATAAATTCACATGATCGAGCACCTTTTCTTTATCGCTATAAGCGAAAGCCACATTCTGGAAGTTTATATTCCCTGACAGATGAGAGACAGGTTTCGCGTCTTTTGCATCAGCAACATCCGGCTCCGTCTCCAGCAGCTCAAGATAACGTTTGAAACCAGCAATACCTTTGGGATACGTCTCAATAACGGAATTGATCTGTTGCAATGGCCCTAAAAATACATTGGACAACATCACAAAGGCTATAAATTCACCATAGGTCATTTGCTTCTGGATTACAAAATAGGTTCCGCACACGAGAACGAATAACGAGACCAGTTTCATGAGAACAAAGCTAAAGGATGAATTCCACGCCATAATTCGATAGGTCATTAGCTTCGTTATACGGAAGCGCTCGTTATTCACCGCAAAGCGGGAAATTTCATGATTCTCATTAGCAAAAGCTTGCACGACACGGATCCCGCTAACATTGTTCTCCACACGTGCATTATAGTCAGCAATATCTGCAAACATGATGTTGAATGCTTTGGACATTTTGCGACTGAAGTACATCGATAAATAAATCATCAGTGGGACGATTACAAATGTCAGGATCGCTAATTGCCAATTGATGCTAAGCATTATACCGAATACACCGATCAGTGTCATGACTGCTATGAATAAGTCCTCCGGACCATGGTGGGCAATCTCACCGATGTCCATCAGATCATTGGTCATTCGCGAGACCAGGTGGCCTGTCTTGTTATTATCGAAGAAGTTGAACGAGAGCTTTTGCACTCGATCAAACAGCTTTTTTCTCATATCCGACTCGATATTAATTCCCAGCTTATGCCCCCAATAAGTGACGACAAAATGCATAAAGGCGCTGACGATATATATCCCTAGTAATCCGAGGCAAGAATAGAGTATCCATGCCCAATTGCCGCTTGGCAGTAAATCATCCACTACCCGGTTAACGGCCAGTGGAAAAACCAGTTCCAACAGCGCAGCAGCAATAGCACATGAAAAGTCTAGAATAAACAGTCCCTTATAGGGTCTATAGTAAGCAAAAAAACGACGCAACATAACAAGTATTCGCTCCTTCCGGTGAGTGACCATCTTCTTTCATCAAGATTTCGTACGGGCTAGCAAATATAAAAAGTATGGTGCTCCGATTACAGCTACAACGATACCCGTAGGGATCTCAGACGGCTGCAGAACCCAGCGTCCAATGGTATCCGCTGTAATGACTAGCAGTGAGCCAAGCAGTGCCGAGGTTGGAAGCATAAGTTGATGCTTCGGCCCAACTAGCCTTCTCGCTAAATGGGGTCCGACCAAACCCACAAAACCAATGCCACCGCTGACTGCGACACTCGCTGCTGCTAAGCCTACCGCAGCTGCAAGAAGCCGAAATTGTTCCTTCGTTACTGCGGCACCAAGTCCCACAGCGGTCTGTTCACCTAGATTCAGTACGTTCATCACCCTTGCCTTATAAATGACATAAGGCACCAGAATAAGAATCCACGGCAGGAGAGAAAGCACAAACTTCCAGCTTGTTCCCCAAATGCTACCCGCAAGCCAGGTAGCAACGAATTGGTACTTCTCTGGATCCAAGCGGAGCGTCAGTACGATCATAGCTGCACTCATCCCTGCTGCTACAGCTACACCAGTCAGCAGCAGACGCATAGGGGATATTCCCTGATGCCGCTTATAGGCTAGGGCATAGATCAATGCAGCGGTAACTGCCGCACCAACAAACGCTACCATTGGCAGCAGAAACACTGGAGCCGCTGTTGCCGTCGGGTAAAAAGAAATTAACAGCATCACCATGATCCCTGCACCAGCATTAATCCCTAGAATACCAGGGTCTGCCAAAGCGTTACGAAAGACGCCTTGCATCACGGCCCCGGATACAGCCAAACCTGCACCAATTAGAACGGAGATCACAATACGTGGTAACCGAAACTGAAACAAGATTAATTCCTGCTTATCCGTTCCTTTACCGAACAATGTATTAATAAGCTCCATAGGAGTCAAACGTATGTATCCTGTATTCATACTAATAATAAAAGCAATAACGATCAGTACAGCCAACGAAATCATAATCATTAAGCCCCGTTTATGTTTGGCAGCTTCGAAGGAACCGAAAGTAGTCTTATCCATCATTACAGCTCCCTCCTTTCTTTACGCGCAAGATAAAGGAAGAAAGGTACACCGATTAGTGCAATAATAGCGCCAAGCGGCGTTTCATTAGGTGGATTGACCATCCGTGCGGTTAGATCCGCAAATACGGCAAGCAGACTGCCTAGAACCGCTGAACAAGGAATGATCCATCTGTAATCCACACCTACAAAAAAACGGGTCAAATGCGGAATAATAAGTCCAATGAAACCAACTGCACCAACTACAGCAACCGATGATCCGGCCAAAATCAATACGATTAATGTGCCTGCCAACTTCACAAGCCCTGTACGCTGACCTAAACCTTTCGCAACATCATCACCTAAACTGAGCATCGTAATCGATCGAGAGATGATCATTGCACCAATTAATGCAGCCCCTATCCAAGGGAACATGATTTTGAGTTGAATCCATTTCGTCCCAGCCACGCCTCCCGCATACCAGAAAGCTAAATCTTGGCCGATGTGAAAATATAACGCTACGCCTTCACTCAATGCCGATAACAGCGCACTAAAAGCAGCACCCGCCAGCACCAAACGAGCAGGAGTTAATCCCCCTTTGGCAAGTGATCCAATCCCATATACAACACCCGCGCCTACGCCGGCACCCACGAAAGAATATAGAATCAAATACATAAATGATAAATTCGGAAAAAAAGCAAAACAAAGCGCGAGCGCAAATCCTGCGCCTGAGTTGATGCCCATCAGACCTGAATCTGCCAATGGATTTCGCGTCATCCCCTGCATAATGGCACCTGCAACGGCAAAGCTGGCCCCTATCATTGCCCCGCCAAGTACACGCGGTAATCTTAATTCTCTAATAATCTGATGATCCATGATCTCGGGATCAAAGTGAAACACTGCTGACCACACCACAGACAGCTTAATATCTGCTGCGCCGAAGGAGACGGAAACAGCGATACCTAATACTAATAACGCCAGACCTCCAACCAAGATTAAGGTTGCCGCCCAAGGACGTGAACGAAAATTCCGTTTAACTGCTCCTTTATCGGCTCCTATTCTGGTAGTTATCTGTTGATTCATGAATGCCACCCTATTTCTGTGAAATTGATTCTCATTATCATTAGACTATTGTAAGTTACATTTCCTAGGTTTGGCAATAGATAGATTTAAATGGTGCTATTTTATTTATTGCATTGACAGAGAGTCTAGGATTTGATAAAGTTCAAATTGAAAATAATATTGAGAATGATTCTCATTATTATTTTGTTGGTACATATATATAGGGAGGTTTACCATGTTTAAAAGAAAGACCCTCTTCCCCATCCTGGCACTCATAATGTTATTGTCTGTATTTGTGACCGCCTGCGGGGGAACGAACAATGCTTCATCTAATACACCAGCAGCTACAACCGAAGCAACAACAGCCCCAAGTGCAGAAGCAACGGCTGCTCCTGATGCTTCCTCAACTGAAACGCGTAGCTATGAAACTGCTAAAGGCACTGTGCAAATACCAGTTAAACCTCAGCGTATCGTTACAGATTATTATGGCGGGGAGTTGCTCTCTGTTGGAGCAAACGTGATAGGTGTTGAACCTAGTACCTTTGAGAACCCCTTCCTGAAGGATCTTCTAAAAAATACACAAGATGTTGGTGCACCAGTCAACGCTGAAAAAGCACTTGAGCTTGCACCTGATCTGATTGTGGTTATGTACGATGATAACTACGATGCTTTATCCAAAATTGCACCAACCATTCATATCCCTTACGGAACTGCTACGAACATCTATGAAACCGTAAAACTGTTCGGAGATATTGTAGGAGCACCTGATAAAGCTGAACAATTCATTGCTGACTTTGAGAAAAAGGCTGCTGAAGGCCGCGAGAAGCTTAAAGATGTCGTGAATGAAAATGATACATTCGGAATCTATGAGCTGACTGACAAAGGTGAGTTATGGACCTTTGGTGACAATGCTGGTCGTGGTGGACAAGCCCTTTATAATGCACTTAAGCTGAAAATGCCTACTAAAAACAGCAACGACAATCAAACACTGCAGCTGTCCATGGAGCTATTACCAGAATATGCAGCTGACTATATGTTCCTCACCACTTATGATCCTGACAAAAAAGGGGATAAGCTGAAGGAACTAAAAGAATCGCCAGTATGGAACGGACTCGCGGCTGCGAAGAACGATCATCTGTTCTACAACGATTTTGATACCTTCTACCGCTATGATCCTATCGCGATTACCGCGCAAATCGATCTGTTCGTGGATTTGATTCTTGAGCGTAACAGTAAGAAATAAAGATAGAAACACAGAGGAACACTCCTCTTAAGCACCCTGAACTGTGACCTGTAAGAAAGACACTTTGAAAGAGTGTCTTTCTTACAGGTCTTTTGTTTTAATAGTGAGTCATCTCTATATATTGACAATTTTTACAAATGAAATTATACTTCACTTCAACTACATATTTAAGTATACAGCGTGTTACCATTCCATGGGCAATAGCTGAGAAGGATATCCTTTTCTGCTATTGCCTATTTTATTAAGAATTATTGGAGGGATTACCATGACAAAACGTATATTAGACTGCAACGCTTCAGATTTTGTAGAAATGAAAAAAGTAGATATATTAGATTCTATTGTTGCTAGTGAAGGAAGAGTCTTAGTATCAGAAATCATCGGACTGTATAATCCTACCCTGCATGCCATTAGTAATGCGGAACTTGCGGCAGCCTTTGGTGCAGATATTTTACTGTTAAATATGTTTGATGTTTATGAGCCTATATTTAATGGAATCCCAGATGTTGAAAAACAAAATGTAATTCAAGAAATTAAAAGATTGACTGGAAGGTTGATAGGGGTTAATTTAGAGCCGGTAGATCATGAACAAGAGATTATAGGTGGACTCACAACGATATCACAAGGTAGACTTGCTACTACGGATACGGCTAAAACTGCTTATGAAC
>RCUU01000652.1_pt1 | contig 18406 bp, 14 predicted proteins | sample 2166211 | NCBI WGS metagenome assembly RCUU01 (sample SAMN09932620, study PRJNA488358) | compost metagenome | feature: garden; material: soil; isolation source: compost soil in phenylacetic acid-enriched culture | place: Germany: Experimental Botanical Garden Goettingen | collected 2016-01-27
CCTCTACGCCTCTGAACTCCAACACTTCTAAATCCCATCGCAAGCTATACTTCCTGATATTATTTAATAAAAAGCACGTAATCGCAACATTTTCTATGGCTCCAGACCTGCATTAACGGTTGTGATTCCTGCGGTTACAGAATTGTTCAACCCCACTGAAAGCTTATAAATTCTATAATTACAAAAAAGGACCCCGTATCGGGATCCTTCTACACCTACATTATTTATTCTTCATTCAAATACTTATTTACAGCAAGCCGCATTTCATCAATGTCAAAAGGCTTCGTAAAATGCATCAGAGCTCCAAGCTCTGTCGCTTCCTTAATCATATCCAGTTCACCATAGGCGGTCATCATGATCACCTTGATCTCTGGGTTAACTTCCTTGATATGCTTAAGAATTTCAAGCCCATCCATCCCCGGAATCTTCATATCTAAAAGTACAAGATCCGGTGAATCACTACGGACAATCTCCAATGCAAGTCTACCATTGGCTGCTTGAAATGTCTTATACCCTTCGCTACTGAACACTTCCATCAATAAAATACGGATACCGTTCTGATCATCGACAATAAGTACCTTCTTCTCTCCCACACAGAACCCTCCTACCAATCTGCCCTTGTAATCCTATATTGTAATAATTCGCTCCCAATTAGGAAATCCCTTCTAATTTGGAAAAAAGAGACTGAAAAATCGCAATCCTTAGGAAACTTTGACAAAATAGCAGGAATTATTGTGGGCAGCTTATGACAAATGAGTAATAGCCGCTTTAACAAACTCACGGAACAGCGGTTGCGGACGGTTCGGACGAGATGTAAATTCCGGATGGAATTGTACCGCGAGGAACCAAGGATGTCCCGGAAGTTCAATAATTTCAACAAGACGTCCGTCCGGTGAAGTTCCGGAAATACGCAGACCGGCAGCTTCAATTGCTTCGCGATAAGCGTTATTGAACTCATAACGATGGCGATGTCTTTCATATACAAGCTCATCATTGTAGCAATCCATAGCCAATGATCCTGGTTGCAGCTTGCACGGATACAAGCCAAGGCGCATTGTGCCGCCCAAATCTTCGATGTCCTTTTGCTCCGGCAGCAAGTCAATAACCGGATATTCTGTTGAAGGATTGATTTCAGAGCTGTTAGCACCTTGAAGTCCGGATAGCGAGCGAGCATATTCGATAACAGCTACTTGCATACCAAGGCAGATACCGAAGAATGGAATCTTATTCTCACGAGCATAGCGAATCGTTGTAATCTTACCCTCAATACCGCGATCACCAAAACCACCCGGTACGAGAATACCTCCAACGCCGTTCAGCAGCTCCGAAACATTGTCTTCTGTTACTTCTTCAGCGTTTACCCAGCGAATAGTTACATCGGCGTTAGCATCAAATCCAGCGTGAGAAAGGGATTCAACAACACTTAAATAAGCATCATGCAGAGCAACATATTTACCTACAATGGCGATTTCCACTGTTTTTTCGAGCTTGCTAACCCGTTCAACAAGACTTTCCCATTCTGTCATATCCGGAGCAGGAGTAGTTAGCTTGAGATGGTTCACGACGATTTCATCAAGACCCTCATCGCGCAGGTTAAGCGGAATTTGATAAAGGCTGTCCGCATCGCGGCACTCTACAACCGCGTTAGGATCAATGTCACAGAACAGAGCGATCTTCGCCTTCATGTCATCAGATAATTCATGTTCCGTACGGCACACGATGACGTTTGGCTGAATACCGATACTGCGCAGTTCTTTTACGCTATGTTGAGTCGGTTTCGTTTTCACTTCGCCTGCAGCTTTAATATATGGAATAAGCGTAACATGAATGTACATAACATTCTCACGACCGATGTCGCTCTTAATTTGACGGATGGCTTCCAAAAACGGCAAACTTTCGATGTCTCCTACAGTTCCTCCGATTTCTGTAATAACCACGTCAGAACCGGCTTCACGACCTGCACGGAATACACGTTCCTTAATTTCGTTCGTAATATGAGGAATAACCTGTACCGTCCCGCCCAAATATTCACCACGGCGCTCCTTGCCGATTACGGATGAATATATTTTACCAGTCGTTACATTGCTGTTCTTCGACAAGTTAATGTCTATAAAACGCTCATAGTGACCAAGGTCAAGGTCAGTCTCTGCACCATCATCAGTAACAAATACTTCTCCATGTTGATAAGGACTCATTGTGCCGGGGTCTACATTCAGGTATGGGTCAAACTTCTGAATGGTTACCTTTAGTCCCCTGTTCTTAAGCAATCTGCCGAGCGATGCTGCCGTGATCCCTTTTCCCAATGAGGATACGACTCCGCCTGTCACGAAAATATATTTTGCCACAGTCTAAAAACCTCCTAAATAATACGGGTTCAATCACAAGATGACTCGAACTACCTATATATAGCAGTCCGTAAATTCATTAAATCCAGGTGACTCAGATCAATATAGCGTATCCCATTCAGCGGAAAAGCATAGCTTGCAATGGGTACAAAAAAACAAAAAAGTGACACCCGAATAGGTCGGGGCACTTTTATTTTAAATAGACATTTATAAGGTTTGAATCATAAGCCCATGCAATAGTTTACCCGTTACCTCATGCTCTGTCAAGTCAGTCTGTCATGTCCGAAACAGAGGTAAAAACGGTATTTTTGCCATTTTATTATCTAATGAGCTCAAGCTAAGAAATCAGCTTATTTATCGCCATCCTCTTCGTAATCATCATCCTCGGATTCTTCCTCATCATCATCGCTGAGTTCTTCATCCTCGTCTTCCATATCTTCATCATTGATCAGAGAATCATCTTCCTCGACATCGACATCTTCTTCATCGTCATCCGAGAATAATTCATCTTCAGATTCATCATCGACGCTATCGAAATCATCATCGTCATCGGAAGCAAAGGAATCTTCCTCATCACTGAAGTCTTCATCAAGATCATCATCTTCATCGTTAATAATGCGAGGACGTTTGGTGTTACCCACCGGATCCTCAGAACGTTCAATAGGATACCAGCGTTTAAGGCCCCACAGATTCGTGCCTACACAAGCAAAACGGCCGTCAATGTTAATCTCCGTATATAGCTGTGCTATTGCTTCGTTAATTTCTTCTTCGCTCATACCGCGAAGCTTAGCTACCTCATTCATGAGGTCACGGTAATAATACGGCGTATTAGCCGCCTTCAAAATCATAAATGCCAAGTCAACCATCGGAATTTCATGAACCTTCTCCGGGTCGATTTTCAAATGGAGTGGGGTACTCACGATAACGGACACTTCCTCTCACACAATGTTCACAGAAAAATGGATTCATTCACTAACATTCTCTAACATATCCATATCACACCTTAGTAAACCCTATTTGTCATTAAATTGCAAGTTTTTAAATGTGGTGAAAAAGTGACGCATAACCAAAAAATAGGAAAGAGACGCCGAACGAAATGTTCGCCGTCTCTTGACTGTATCCTCTTCAAGAGCGGATGTCGGTCCTCCCTCAAAGGTTACCTGAAAGCTAAGAAGCCCTCACCATATCCTATGTACGGATTGCCACTTTGACACGATACATGCAAGCCTATATTCAAAAATGCCCATTTCATTTGAAACAGGGCCCCTTCCCCATTCCGCAAGCAGGACACTATCATAAAATACTTCATCACGCTTCGTCAGGAGGGGCTACCCAAAATGGACTACTCCAGATTCCTGCGGTACTTGCACGAACATATCGACGCCTCTGGGAAAGGCCGGCGACATATTATCCGCTTTCCGCATTCGACCCAATATACCGAATGCTTACGTGAACTGCGTGGACACAAACGCAGCTCCCCACCCCTGCGGCGAGTTCGTACCTCTGCGCTTCTCAAGGCTTTATTTTGCCCTCTATCCCCTCAATTTGCATCCGCCTGCCAGCGTTTCGGGCTGCTTGTGGAAGAGGATACCCGGATCAGGGTACATTCAACTGCGAAAAAGGAACGAAGCCATAGCGACATTCCTTGGGGAGTAAAAAAAATCGGTGCTCCTGAAACCTGGTCCGTCTCTACAGGACACCAAGTTCGGATCGGTGTTATTGATACCGGTGCCGACTATAGCCACCCCGATCTTCAGCACTCGCTAGCCAGAGGGATCAATCTCCTTAATCAAATGAGTCTTCCATATGATGATAACGGACATGGTACACATATTGCCGGAACGATCTCGGCCTCGGGCGGATCGAAAGGAATGATGGGTGTAGCACCGCGTTCCCTAATCTATCCTATTAAGGCATTTGATCATAACGGCTCTGCATACGTATCGGACATCATCCTGGGGATCGACTGGTGCGTCAGGAACCACATGCATATTATCAATATGAGCTTTGGAATGAAGAGCAAAAGTCAATCACTTCAGAACATTATACGCAAAGCCTATGAAGCCGGAATCGTCGTTGTTGCTTCCTCCGGCAATGATAAAAAAACACGGAGCGTCGATTATCCCGCCAGATACGCCCAAACGATATCCGTGGGTGCCACTGACAAAAGCGGACGTATCGCCTCTTTTAGCAATCATGGCAGCTTTATCGATATTTATGCTCCGGGTGAGAAAATATCATCATGCTGGCTTGGAGGAGGCTACCATGAAATGAACGGCACGTCCATGGCTACCTCTCATGTCAGCGGATCAATTGCTCTTCTGCTAGCTCATCGGCCAGACTTGAAGCCGAGCGAGATCAAAAGAAGGCTGCGGCGAACAGCCCGCCCGCTGCAGACTCAAGCGACCAAGGCCAAGGGAAGTGCCGGCGAGGTTCACGCTGCGCGCCTTTTGCGCGGAAAGCCAGCAGCCAAATCGTAGCAATCATAAAAAGGGACTCTCCTCCATGCAGCAGCATACCGCATTTGGAAACAGTCCCTTTAATTAATCAATTTTTTATTACAAGTAAAAATACTACATCCGATCCGGTGCAGATACACCGATCAGTCTAAGTACGTTGGCAATCGTAGTACGAACAGCACCTAAAAGAACGAGACGGGCAGCTGTCTGCTCCGCGTCTTCTGTAATAACACGCTCCGCTCTATAGTAGCTATGGAATAACGCTGCCAGCTCATACACGTAACGAACCAGGCGATGAGGTGCATAGTTATCTGCAGCCAAGTTAATTTCCTCTGGCAGCTCACCCAATTTACGAAGCAAATTGTACTCATGCTCTGCTGTCAGCTTGCTCAAATTCGCATCCTTCGGTTCAGGAGCTGCAATTCCTTGCTCCTCAGCCTGACGGAAAATACTGCAAACACGAGCATGCGCGTATTGTACGTAGTACACCGGGTTCTCGTTCGATGTTGAGATTGCAAGATCCATATCGAAATCAAGATGGGAATCCATACTGCGCATTGTAAAGAAGTAGCGAATAGCGTCAACGCCTACTTCATCCATAAGGTCGACCATTGTAACCGCTTTGCCTGTACGCTTGGACATTTTCACCTTTTCGCCGTCCTGGAACAAGCTGACCATTTGGGCAATAAGAACCGTCAGCTTGTTCGGATCTTTGCCAATCGCCTCCATCGCAGCTTTCATCCGGGGAATGTATCCGTGGTGATCCGCTCCCCAAATATTGATCATTTGGTCATAGCCACGCTCGTATTTATCGCGGTGATAAGCAATGTCCGGGGTCAAATAAGTGTAAGTACCGTCATTTTTGACGAGAACACGGTCCTTGTCATCCCCAAAATCGGTAGTGCGCAGCCAAGTCGCGCCATCCTGCTCGAAAATTTGCCCTTTATCGCGAAGGTCCTTAAGTGACGCTTCCACTAAACCGTTCTTATACAGAGAAGTCTCGCTGTACCAGATGTCAAAGCCGACGCGGAACCGCTCCAAGTCACGCTTGATTTTGGCAAGCTCCTTTTCCAGACCATATTTGCTTAAAAATGCAGCACGCTCCTCAGTCGAAAAGGACAGCAAAGAATCTCCCTTCTCAGCAACGAGCTCCTTTGCGAAGCCCCTAATATCTTCGCCATGGTAACCGTCCTCCGGCATTTCAGCATCCTGGCCCAGCTCTTGCAAATAACGAGCCTCAATGGATTTGCTCAGGTTAACGACCTGGTTGCCGGCATCATTAATGTAATACTCGCGAGTAACTTCATATCCTGCAAAATCAAACACATTACATAACGCATCCCCTACAGCAGCACCACGGGCATGTCCAAGATGCAGGCTTCCGGTCGGGTTGGCGCTGACAAATTCAACCTCAATCCTTTGACCGCTTCCTTTAGATGTACGACCATAGTTCTCACCCTGAGCATAAACCTGCTCTAATACCGGATACAGATAGCTTTTACCCAATGTAAAGTTAATGAAGCCTGGCCCCGCAATATCTGCCTTCTCGATCCCGGCTTTGCTGAAATCGAGCTGATTAATGAGCGCTTCGGCAATTTGGCGAGGGTTCTTCTTGGCAATCCGAGTAAGCTGCATAGCTGCATTTGTTGCAAGGTCTCCATGAGCCTTGTCCTTTGGTACCTCAAGAACGATCGCCGGAACCTCTTCCCGTCCGACTATTTCAGCAGCGACAATCGCCTCGATTATCGCATCCTTCAAATTTTGATTCACTTGTTCCAATGGATTAAGTGCCATCCTACATTTCCTCCTCAATAAGCATACTAATAGCAAAATGCCCCGAAAGTTCATCGTAGACATATAAATCGTATTCCCAGACTATTTCACCGAACATCCCATCCATCGCAGCGCTCAACCTTCTTGTGTCAGTCGATAGATGGAACTTCGTAAACGGAGAATGATAGAAGCCCGGCAATTTCCGTCCCTCTTGAAACGTTTGCTCGGATTCTACTTCCCCGTGACGCATTATTTTAATCTCACCGCCAGTGACCTTGACCATTGTACGAGTAGCCCCTCCGGTCGGCCCTTTCTCCGGCTCTTCATATCTGATATATACAGAGCTGCCCCGGACCATAGCTTCGCCCCTAAGCTTCTGGACTGTTTTGTCCGTGCCTTGCCTACTGGTCATTACAATTTTGACGGTGCTCTTGCCTTGCATATCAAATCTCCATTCTATATATTACATCGTTTCTTATTGTACTACTATATCCAGTTCATCCATACAGTTCAATACGAAGCTGGTTCATCATCAAATTATACTACAACTATAAAAGCACCAGCCTTAGTTTATATAATCATAAACCAAGAACAGGTGCTTCGCGAATTGTAATACAAATTTTACATTTCAATCTCCATTATAGTAACGCCATTACGGCTTAATCTGCTGAAATCAGCTTGACGAATAAGCAAGCCTCCAGTTCGATATGGATTCTCGATTCTTTCAGCATCAACTTCAATCCCGTTCACTTTGACAGAACGCACGAAGCCTTCCTTAACTCGGTACACGAAATTCACAGGCACTCCATTATACCGGAACTCGAAATGAGCGCCGTCCAGCTTGGCAGGTAGCACCGGATCGATCACTAAGTCACCGCTGCTAACGCGTATTCCCATTACGTTGGAAATCAACTGGTTCATGTAGATCCCTGGACCGCTGGAATATATGCGCCAGCCTCCCTTGACCTGAGCCGATCCGTTGCGAAGCTTATCAAAGCGCTGCTGTGCTTCATAACGCGTATTAAATTTGCCATCGGAGCTGCTGAAATACGCATTGCTCTGGCGAAGCTCGGCGTTAGGAACCACTTCCCTTATGCCAACCGGGTTAATAACCGCCAGGTTATCCCAAATGCTCTCACGCTGCCCGATCTTCGCCATAGCCTCTACATACCGAATATGAGCATGAACGTACTGCAGACCAATCTCACGCCCAAAATTGGACGCTTGCTCCGCCCGCTTAAAGTGAACGCTCACCCCGCCGACATATTGCGCCGGACGGTTCATCAAACGCACACCATCAGGAAAAAACAGCTTATCCTGTATCAGCTCATAGTGTGACTTCATCTGCTCCGGAGTCAGCATTTCACTGATCATGCTTCGTGTCATCGGAAGCAGCCGATACTGGACGCCGGTCTCCCCGTCCTCCGGATGCAGCATCAGCTTCGGATGACTTGGGTCCTCAAAATAGAGGAAACCAGGTATAACCTCTGTTCCCAGCATGTATTGATTAAAGTCGCGCTTGATCCCCGCCGCCATTTTGCTAAGCTCAGCGGACCACGCAGAATCATACTCGTTCAGCACCCGGGACAGAGTATGGATCGTTTGATAAGTTAAGGCAACAGTCCAGCTGCTGACCATATATTTTTTCAACTGCGCATTGGCCGGCTGAAGCGTATCATCCCAATCCCCATCTCCATAAGAGGAAAGGTAAGAGCCATGAAGAAAATGCTCCCTGATATACAACAGCTCCTCAAGCGCATGGTCACGCACCGAAGCCTTCTCTTCTGTAAATTCAAAGCCATGCTTGCTCGTATACGGCACCTGCTCGTCCAGAATAGTGAAATCGCGGGTAACCGTTAAATAATCGCCAAGCACCTTAAGAGGCCAAACAATGATGTCTCCATGGCTCTCTTCCTGCTGAATTTGCGTATATTTATCGAACATGAACCATTGAGGCCAATTGCCGTCTTCCTTATATTGATGCGCAAATACGGTAAGCAAAATGTCCCGAACCTGCTCGTACTTATGGGTTGCCATAAAATATTCGACAGGACCCTGGCATACGTCACGTGTCCCCCAAGCAGCTCCGCCATACTGCTCCAGGCCATGCGGCACGGAATAATGGACAAGCATATTGTGGGTGTACCACCAGGCAAGCGCGTTAACTTTAAACAAATCACCTTCGTTCTCTCCGTCCCTCGTCAGCTTGAATCCGTTCATTACATCACTGTAAAAAGCTCTATAGCGCTCGATTTCAGAATCGGCAGAACGCTTCATTAAAGGCAAATCAGCGCCATGAAGAAGCCCTTGATGTATCAGTGTCCATTCTGAACTGGAATCCAGCTCAAACACGACCAGAGAAGCGTCGTCATTCATCATTCCTTCAGCTATTGAAGCTTCATCATGCACACGATATGTCGCTCCCTCAAAGCTCATGCGATAGGTTAACTGAGGGTACACAGACGAGCTAATACAGGAAGCGTCGGCTCTAAACGTAATGACGCCGTTCGCTTCGTCCATTTCCATACCAAACGGAACCTCGTATTCAGCCACATTCATCGTGACCTGATTTGTAATCAGAAATCGGTAGGATACTCCCTTTAATGAGCGAACATGCAGATGCACCTCCGGCGTATCAACAGTCGTATAGTTGGTTATAACCAGTGTGTCTGAAGCCAGTTTGTAGTACCAGCGAACATAGTTGAAGCCAATTTCAAACAGAGAAGGCATAGCAAGCAGCCGATATTGCCCGTCCAGCTCTACATAGATACGCTGACCTGAGGTTTTCGGAATATTCAGGGCATTACGAGCGTTCGATATCCATTTGTTTAAATTCGTGTTGCCTACAACAAGCTGAGAGTTGAATATGCCGTACATGTATGAAGTGGTCGTAATGACATCGGCGCCAAGGCGAACATTGTTCCCACTCATCAAAATATGGCCATGCGGGCGTTCTACCAGCAGTTCTTTTTCCTTAAGCACCACATGCTCATAGCTGTCTGTGAAAAAGGCCAGCAGTTGATCGTTTTCCCATTCCTCTTGAACTCGCTCCGGAAACCACAAATCAAGCTCCTGCTTGCTAATGGAAAGAGCTTGCAGCGGTTCCCCAAACTTAGGCGAAATCGATAAGGAGGGTTCATTCCAGACAACCTCTGACAGAACAACCGGGCTCAATTTCTCCCCCTCATTCCAGGCTCGCTCAACCAAGTCCTGATACTCCAGTTCTGTAATTGCCAAAGGGTGATCCTGCATGAACAAACCATAAAATACAAACCGCTCTATCCCATCAAGCTTCTTCATTTCTGACTGCAATGCTGTATACGCAAATTCATATTGGTATATCTCATTAGCTAATTTCTCCCGGTACAACGCTTCAGGCCGGTTGCTATCCTTATAGGACAAGCCGAAAAATTGAAAGCCGTCTGTAGAATAACCTTCTGTCCTGCTTAGCGAACCCTGTTGAAGGTATGGAAACCTCCCTCCTTGGGGTTGATTTTGCCGCGAGCAAACGACGAAGCCTTTATTTGTATCATTAAATACGGCATGGTCAATATACTGCGACAAATAAGCTTCATTGGAGCGGACAGCAGCTGTATCGGCAATACCAACGTCCTGCCCGTAGATCACATCAACTATAGCCCCATGTCCATCCAGTTCTATATCCCAGAACCATACCCCCAGTTCTGTTAACGTAAATACTACCTTATAAGCAACCGAATGATTTATTTGCGTCTCTACAAGTTCGCCTTGCCATACCAGGCGATCCCCTGACCGACAGAAACGACTGGCAGACTGAACACCCAGTAACGGGTAGACATAAATGCCTTCATCTGTATGAAAACGCACATAAAGATTACTAAGCGACCCGTCAAGCGGATGAGTCAATAATTGATTGATCATGGTTGATCCGCTGATCGCTTGATATAAATCCCCGTTATTATGAAAAGTGAATGTCAATCTGCCTTTAGAGATCGATAGCTTGGAATCCTTTGCTGTTGTCATTCTCTTCACTCCCTTGAATCTCGTGTACATTCTTCTCTACTACAAATTATTTATTTAATCGAAAAAAAGCATTCATCGTATCCCGGCTATTGGGTCCGACAAAGAGCTCAAATTGACCGGCATCGCTGGTAAAGGAAAAATCACTGTGATGATATCTCAGCTGCTTCTCTGTAATATCAAACACAACCTCGATGCTTTCACCCGGAGCAAGCTCAGCCTTTCGGAATGCCTTCAGCTCCTTCATTGGCCGGACAACCTCACCGGAAACGTCCCGGATGTATAGCTGAACTGTTTCCGTTCCCGACAGCTTACCTTCATTGACGACCTCTACTTTGACTTGCAGTGTATCCGTCTCGCCAATCTCGTCAGACGATAAAGAAAGATGTTTATAACAAAACGAAGTGTAGCTAAGTCCATAACCAAAGGGCAGCAACGGAGCATTCGGAATATCCAGATAATGGGAAACGTACTTCTCGTCCGTATCCTCCGAAGGCTTTGGACGGCCAGTATTGAAGTGATTATAGTACACCGGAATTTGTCCAACCGCATAGGGGAAAGACATGCTGAGTCTGCCCGATGGATTGGCTATGCCATACAGCAGATCGGCCACTGCCGCACCACCTTCACTGCCAGGGAACCATGCTTCCAGAACGGCATTTGATTCTTCGTATACCCCGTGCAAATCAAGCGGACGACCGTTAAAAAGAACAACTGCCATCGGTTTGCCAAGCTTCTTCATAATTTGCACCAGTCGAAGCTGCGCTTCGGGCAGCCTGATATCGCTTCGGCAACTTGCTTCTCCGCTCATATCCGATGATTCGCCTAACGCAAGTACAACGACATCCGCCTCTTCTGCGACCGTGACCGCTTCCTGAATCTGCCCCTCTGTAATCTGATCTATGCCGCAGCCTTCCACTATAGTAACACTCGAAACGCTCAGCGTTTGCATGGATTGACCTAACTTCGCAGACAGTTCCCTGGAGCCATTCCAGGACCAATTGCCAAGAATATCGCCACTTTGCGCAAATGGCCCAATTAATGCGATCTTCTGATTTCTATGAAGAGGAAGCACACCATCGTTTTTAAGAAGTACGCAGGATTTCAAAGCAAGCTCCTTTGCAGCTTCTCGATGTATGTCGCAATATACGATTTGCCGTTCAGCTTCCGGATCTGCTCCTCGCAGCGGATTCTCAAAAAGACCCAATCTCTCCTTCAGCTGCAGTACACGCAGCACCGCTTCATCGATTAATGCCTCATCAATTATTCCATCCGCAATCAATTGAGGAAGATGATGTACATAAGAGGAGGTCATCATGTCGATGTCAACACCGGCAAGAATCGCCTTGAGGGCAGCTTCCCGGCCATCCTCTGCCACCCCATGGGCGATCATTTCCTTGATCGCTGCCCAATCAGAAATCAATACGCCGTTAAAGCCCCATTCACTGCGCAATAAATCTCGCATCAGCCTGCGATTGCCGGATGCCGGTATGCCGTCAACGGTGTTGAAGGCAGTCATTACAAGCTCTGCGCCTTCATCGAGCGCTGCTTGATATGCCGGTAAATAATACTCTCTAAGCTGCCGCTCCGACAGATCAACCGTATTATAATCTCGCCCGCCTTCCGCTAATCCGTACGCTGCAAAATGTTTAACACAAGAGGCAACACGTTCTTTATCGTTCTTTAGATCACTGCCTTGAAAGCCGCGGACCATAGCCCTTGCGAACAATGAGTTCAAATATGGGTCTTCGCCCGTCGATTCCATGACCCGTCCCCATCGAGGGTCACGCACCAGGTCGGCCATTGGCGCGAAAGTAACATGAATGCCAGAGACAGCCGCCTCTTTAGCTGCTATTTCCGCACTGCGTTCTGCCAGCGCAATATCCCATGAGCAGCCCATAGCCAGCGGAATCGGGAAGATCGTCTTAAATCCATGCACAATGTCAGCCATAAACAATAGAGGAATCCCATATTTGTTGTGCTTCATATGAGATTGCTGAACAGAGATCACCTTCTCCGCACCGGATACACCTAATACCGAGCCGGCATTATGCACCGTTTCAGCAGTAACGCCCAACGACTCCATAGGACCAGTAATCTGCCCCGCGTCTCCAACTTCGTCATAGAAGGGAGCTGCCAATTGCAGGAGCTGAGCAATTTTTTCGTTCAACGTCATTTGTTTCAAATATTGCTTCAAGCGTTGCTGTGACATCAGTATCTCCTCCAATCATTATCGAATCGTTTTTATCTAAAAAACTGTTTTAATAATTGAGCTTTACAATTTTTATAAATCTTTTTATTGAAACGTTTCGAAAGATGAGGCATAGAACTCCCTTTTTTATAAAGGAAGCCACTCCATCACCCTCCTTATTTTTCGATCCCAATAGCCCCATTCATGCGTCCCGGGCTCTTCCTCATAAGTAACCTGCAAACCTATTTCTTCAGCATGCTTGAGAAAATTTTGATTCCCCTGGTAAAGGAAATCCTCTGTTCCACAGCATTGGAACAGCTTGGGCTGGTTTCCCGCTGCCGCTACTTTGCATGCAAGCACAAGCAGATCATCATCGCTTCCCTCTAATTCCTGTACGCTTCCAAACATCCGTTGCTCCTCTCCGTTTCGAAACACTTCCGGCTGGCTAAGACGATGAACCATGTCGAGACTGCCGGAAAGGCTCGCCGCTGCCGCAAAGCGTTCGGGATTACGAAGGGCGAGCTTAAACGCACCGTATCCTCCCATGGACAAGCCGGTTACAAACGTATCCTCCCGGCGGCTGGAAATCGGAAACAGAGACTGCACAACGGATGGAAGCTCACTGGATAAATAAGTGTAGTAAGCCGCCCCTTGTTTCATATCCATATAGTAGCTGCGGTCCACTCTAGGCATAACCAGAGCAATCCCCTTTTCCTCAGCGTATCGCTCAATGGATGACTGCCGGGTCCACTGTGAATGATCACCACCAAGGCCATGAAGCAAATACATGACAGGCAGCTTGCCATCCTTCAAACGAAATCTGGATTCCAGCGGAATAACAACATTAACATCGGTCGACATTTCAAGTGTTTCTGAATAAAGAGCCATCTGTATAAAAGCCACTTCTGCTCATCCCCCAAATCAATACAAACCAACTTTATTATAGCAGGCTTTTGCTGACTTCTTCTACTGATTTGACTGATTTACGTTCAACCAGCTCAACCTTCAATTTATATGAATCATTGACCTCTTGGTCATTCAGCATTTGAAAAAGCAGATGCCCTGCTAATGACCCGGACTCATGCATCGGTTGGCGGATGGTCGTGAGCGGAGGGTTGATATACTCTGCCAACTGAATATCATCAAAACCGATAACTGAAATATCATCCGGTACGGAATATCCCTCTTCCTCCATGGCCTTGATTCCTCCAATAGCCATTTCATCATTTGCATAAAAGATGGCCGAAGGCAGCTCACCCTGCATCATCATCATTTTGGTCACCTTGTAACCGCCATCGCGCACAAAATTACCGTTCAGTCGCCACTTTGCCTTCTCCTCAAGCCCAGCCTCATGCATCGCCCGCAAGTAGCCCTGATACCGCAAGGCATTATCGTAAGAATTGAAAGGACCGCTAATAAAAGCAATCGATCGATGTCCATTGTCAATAAGATGACGGGTAGCTTTGTAGCCTCCCTGCTCTCCATCTACGACTATGCTGATCAGCCCCTCGCCTGTCGTAACACGATCCATGGCAACGATTGGAAAATTAGAGCCGGCCGTTTGCAGCAATACTTCATCCGTAATATTGTGGGCAAGTACGATTGCTCCGTCTACCCTCTTTTCGCGTAGAAATTTAACTGCAGTAGACTCCTTGCCTCCCATCGAGCTACAGGCTATCAGGTCATAACCATTCGATAGAGCCACATCCTGCACACTGCGTATTAACTCCGAGTAATAGGGCCCGGACAAGTCCGTTAAAATAAGAGCGATTGTATTGGTACGACTCCGTTTCAAATCCATGGCAAAGCCGTTTTTTCGATAATTTAACTGTCTTGCCGCTTCTAACACCTTTTCCTTCGTCCTTGCACTGACTCTACTGTCACCGCTTAGCGCGTACGAAGCAGTTGAAATCGCCACCCCGGCTAGTTTTGCCACATCTTTAATTGTAGCCATCCCATACTCAATCCTTCCCAAATCATCCATATCTTTAATCAATTTATTTACATCATTATTTATTTCATCCCTGAGATCGTATATCCTTCTATAATATGCTTTTGGAAGAACGAAAAGATGATAATTATTGGTACAATCATAATCGCTGCACCGGCCATCTGTAATCCAAAGGCGGATGCATACTGTCCTTTAAGCAGTGACAACCCTACCGATAGCGTATAAAGCTTTTGATCATTTGCAATAATTAACGGCCACAGAAAGCTGTTCCATGCCCCGATGAACGTCAAAATGCCTTGAACGGCAAATACAGGCTTTACAACAGGCATTATTAATTGAAAGAAAATTCTGAATTCCCCTGCGCCGTCGAGTCGTGCCGCTTCCAGCAAATCCGTCGGAATCGTCGACATGAATTGACGGAACAAAAATATGCCAAATGCGCCTACGAGACCGGGCAGTACCATCCCAGCCATCGTATTAACCAATCCCAGCTTATTAATAATCAAATATGTCGGGATCATCGTAACCTGGCTTGGAATCATCATCGTAGCCAGTATAAGGAAAAATAATTTGTTTTTTCCCGGAAATTCGAATTTGGCAAAGGCATATCCGGCTATCGCATTGAGAAATAGACCAATAAAGGAGCAGAGGACAATAATAATTGTATTTTTGAGATATATCAGAAAATCCATCTTTGCAAACAAATCCACGTAATTGCTTAATGTAGGATTTTTCGGTATTACCGTTGGCGGTATGACTGTAAATTCATTTTCAGGCTTGAATGATGAGCCTAGCATCCAGATGAAAGGAATCATCATGAGGATGCCGCCGACAATCAAAAGGATGATCATAAATCCCTTTTCGAATTTTTTCAATGCCATGCTCGCATTCCCTCCTTCTTCCCTTCTTAATATTCAACTTCCTTTTTTTTCGCAATAAATTGAACGATCGTTACCACGATGATAATAATGAACAAAATAAACGAACCGGATGCGGCATAACCGAAATTACTGAGCTTAAATCCGTTATTGTAAATAAAGAGCGCCATGGACATCGTAGCATTGAGCGGACCGCCCTTCGTCATGACGAGCGGCTCTTCAAAAAACTGAATCCAGCCGATCAAGGTCGTTATTGTAACAAAAAAAGTCGCGAAGCTAAGCAATGGAACGGTAATGTAGATCAGCTTCTTCCAGCCCGTAGCTCCATCGATTTCAGCCGCTTCATAATATGACCGCGGAATACCTTGCAACGCTGCAAGGAAAATAATCATATTAAGGCCCATCGCTTTCCAAGCCGCCATAGCAATCAGCGATAATTTGGAAAGCATCGGATCCTGCAGCCATTGCTGGGCGGGGAGGCCAAACCAGGAGAGAACGTAATTGAACAATCCGTAGCTGCTGTTGTACAGGTAGCCCCAGACAACAGCTACGGCCACAATATTCGTAATTGAAGGCATATAATAAACAACGCGAAATGCCGTGAACAGCCGGCTTGTCCCGTAATTCAGCAATAGAGCTACAACCATTGAAAAAATAACTACAAGCGGTACGCCAATAACTACATAGACGCTAGTATTAACGATGGACTTGATAAATACAGGATCTTTAAACAGCTCCAGATAATTGGAAAATCCGACACCATTAATATTCGAGTAATCCGCAAGCCCCACCAAATCCATATCCGTAAAGCTAATCACTAATGCTATAAAAATCGGAATGATCGAAAACATCGTGAGCAGCAACACAGCAGGAGCAATGAACATATAGGGATATTTATGCTTATCCCATTCCTTCACAAGCTGCTTCATCATGCTTCACCCCTTCAGGAGAATTCCATTTCCTTCCACACGAAGAATAAAAGACGGATAGCCGAGATTCTCTCATATGCAGAATCCCGGCACCAACTTCGCGGACGGATCGGATCAAAAACTATTTGTTGCCTAAGATCTCATTTGCTTTTTCATTCAGCTTGTCAAGCTCGGCTTGCGTATCTGCGCCGCCGATAGTAATTTGCTCGAAAGCTGCAACAGATGCTTGGGAAATTTCTTCCCACTCTTTAATCATAGGAGTAGGAATTGCACTCTTTAACTGTTCACCGAATGCCTTAATAATCGGATCAGAGAAACGATCGTCATTCCACGCTGTTTTTAAAGCTGGCAGCGAATTTGTTGTTTCGTAATATTTAAGCTGTGCTTCTTCACTGCTCATAAAAGCGATAAATTTCGCTGCTTCATCTGCATTTTTGCTGTATTGGAAGATCGACAGATCCGATCCGCCCATAATGGATTTGTTATTTTTGTTCGACGGCAGCGTCTTCACTGTCCATTTTCCATCAATTTCCGGAGCCTTTTCTTTCACGCCTTGAACCATCCAAGGACCACTGATAAACATTGGAAGCGTACCATCCTTGAATGCTGCAAATGTGTCCAGATCAGTACCGATCGGCACTAATTTTTCATCATAAAAGCTCTTCAGGAAATTAACGGATTCTACATACTCCGGTTGATTGAATTCCGGCTGACGATTCTCATTGATAATATCGCTGCCGCTTTGCCAAGCGTACATGGACAAATAGTTTTGGTCCTTTGCGTCAATCGGCATTGCGTAGTGACCTGCACCGCCTTTAGCAACGAGCTTTTGAGAAGCATCCTTCAACTCATCCCAGGTTTTTGGACCTTCAGGGTAGCCAACATCTGCAAGCATGTCTGTACGATAGAACAAAGCGCGTGTCTCAACATACCAAGGAACACCTACTGCTTTTCCATCATACAGTGTAGTTTGAATGGCACCATCGAAGAAATTTTCCGATTTCAGTTCAGGATATTTCTCGATATAAGGAGACAAGTCGAGCAATGCTCCGGCCGCTGCGAATTCAGGTATCCATGTTGTTCCCATTTGGACTACGTCCGGACCGTTCTTGGAAGCAACGGCTGTTAACAGCTTGTCATGTGCGGAATCCCAAGGAATCGCCTGAACTTCAACCTTCACACCCGGGTTTTTCTTCTCGTACATTTCAGCTACCGGCTTAACTGTGTCTGCTTCTCCCATAAACCATACTTTCAGTATTTTGTTTTCCCCGGAAGCTGTATTGCTTCCCGCATTCGAGCCTTGGTTAGAGCTTGTATTGCCCGACCCGCAACCTGCTGCAATAATGGAAACGGTGAGCAGAGCAACCAAAGTGAGTAACCAATTTTTTTTCATTTTAATTTCACCCCGTTTTTAGTATGCAAAACTTGAGCCAAAAAAATTTCTCACTAAAATTCGAAACGTTTCGAATTATTTCGAAAAAAAATCACACTACATTTCAAACAAAAAAGTCGATTACGCCCTCGAAAAAACGCCCCCAATCCATCCATTATCCCGTGAATACACCGCTTTCATTTTGAAATGAACGAGAAATCAATTGTAAAACCTTCAGGTATTGAGTAAATAGAAAGCGCTTTAATCGAAACGTTTCGTATAAGACCATTATAATCTGTCCATTGCGTGAATTCAAGTAAAAAATACGTGCCCCTATAAAAAAAGAAATGGCCTCTTTTATAGAAGCCATTCGTATCGTCAGTAATTGACATATTAGGAATCATAGATCGGTGCTGCCTCCACAAGGTCACAGCCGGCAACTTTTACATGGGAGTACGCTTTCCCTTACTTAATCAGATCTTCCACGAACTTAGGAAGTACAAATGCAG
>RCUU01000654.1_pt1 | contig 18388 bp, 15 predicted proteins | sample 2166211 | NCBI WGS metagenome assembly RCUU01 (sample SAMN09932620, study PRJNA488358) | compost metagenome | feature: garden; material: soil; isolation source: compost soil in phenylacetic acid-enriched culture | place: Germany: Experimental Botanical Garden Goettingen | collected 2016-01-27
TTCATCCCAGTGAGGGCTGTTTTTACTGCTTTATCTCAGTGAGAATTGCTTTAAGCCTGGGAGGATTGATTTTGTCTGGAGATGATAAACAACGCACCCCAGATCAGGATAAATCCATATATTTGGGCAGAGGTGACATTTTCGCCAAAAGCGATCCAGTTCAAAAACACACCCACCATAGGGAAGCTAAGCTCTGCGAGCGTAGCGACTGACGCTTTGGTAGTAGTCAATCCTTTGTAATACACTAATAAGCTTAACAAGCCCGGGAGAAGCGCCTGCCCAATCAGATTGATGGACAACAGGGAAAGAGGTCCTGCCCCACTAGGCAAATTCCATGCAGCTCCTTCATTCCAGGTTATTGCCATCAGGATCGGCAGAGCAAGGATAAATCGAAGCGCAGTCACGGTCTCGTATTTCATCTGACCTACCATCATGCGGCCCATGACCGTTGATCCACCCCATAGCGCGGCTGCACCGAGGGATAACAAGCTCCCAACCTGCACGAATTCGTTCCAATGTCCAAGCGGCATTTTAAAACCGAATGTTAATAAATAAGTTCCTCCAAGCGCCATTAAGAACAGCATTGAAAAATAACGCGGCAAGCTTTCCTTCAGCAAAAATCTAGCCAAAATAATAGCAAACAACGGCTGCAGCTTTTGCAGCAAAAGAACCGCATTGGCGTTGCCGCCCGCTAAACCATTCGTGAACAAGATCGTAGCAAGCGCCGAACCTCCCCAGGAAATAAAGAGCAGTGCCCCGATCTGTTTCCATTTTACGCCCAAAAGCTCCTTACGATTCTTCCACAATGTAGGTGCTACAAACAATGCGATAATAACATGCTCAAGCAGAACGATCTGCGCTGACGTCAAGGATTTCAGTAAAATCAAACGAAACAGCGGGTCTACACCCCAAAGTGCAGCTCCCAAAACAACGAGCCAAAAACCGCTTCTGGAAGCAGCGCCCGGAACCGACAGTGATGGCTTAACTTCTACTCCTACTCTTGATGCATTCTCCATATTCCCAATCTCCTTCTTGAATATGGGGGTCTACGTAGAAAGCCCCCGTCATCGGCATACGCCGAAATAGACAGGGGCTGATCAAATAAGCTTGCTTAAAATAAGAGGACAGCAAAAATACTGAGCCCTGCTAAAAAGCAATGCTTATCTTTGATCTTCTCCCATCCGGACTTTACCGTCGGCCTTGGAATTTCACCAAGTCAGTCGCCATTACAATCATAATGACGAGTCGCGGGCTTAACGTTCATTTACTCCTGGAAATGAACCATTACCGCCGGTCAGGAATTTCACCTTACCCCGAAGATCCATATTCATTTTATATTTTAATATCTTTAATTCTATGGGATGACTATATATTACTGTGTACGAATACTATCATCTGTAATAATTATCACAATAACCATGACATCCTTAACATGTCAATCATTATAGCATCAAACAATAAAATTGTAACCTACTATTTTTTTGAAAGTAAATAATTCGTCGTCGCTTCAATTAATCTATTCAAATGCCGGTATCGCGATTTCGGCGTAATTTTCCTCTAAAAATTTTTTTACTTCCGGTCCGGACAAACGCTCAGCCAATTTCTTGACTGGTTCAGAATCCTTGTTATCTTCACGCGCTACCATCGTAATCGCAAAGGCAGAATCTGTAGTCTCTGTCAGCAGAGCATCCTTCTTTGGCGTAAGTCCAAGCGGGCTTGCATAAGCCGGTGTCATCAGCACTAAATCAGCATCATCCAGCATGCGGGCCAGCATTAGCAGATCAACCTCTTCAAACTTGTAATTATGAGGATTCTCTACAATATCTGCTTGAGTCGCTTTAATTCCTACGCCCTCTTTAAGCTTAATCAGACCTGCTTTATCCAGCATGACAAGCGAACGTCCCGTATTGGTCGCATCGTTAGCAATTGCAATGGCTGCACCTTCAGGCAGCTCTTCGATCTTCTTGTAGCGTTTGGAATAAGCACCGTATACCGCATGATACACAGGCTGCACAGCTACGAGATTGGATTTCTTGCTCTCATTGTACTCATTCATATAAGGAACGTGCTGAAAAAAGTTCGCATCCACTTCCTTGTTAGCCAAAGCATCATTAGGCTGTACGTTATCAGACAACACAACAAGCTCCAAATTAATTCCGTCTTCCTTCAAAAGAGGCTTTACAAGCTCCAAAATTTCAGTCATCGGTGGAATGAGTGTTGCTACCTTCAGGGTTACTTCCTTATTTTCGCCTTGATTCTGGGTCGTTGAATTTGTGTTCTTATTCTCTGCATTTCCAGTTTCACTGCTATTCCCGTTTCCACATCCGGCAACGACAACAAGCAGCAGCGCAAGTGTCCATGCCATCCATTTTTTCCCCATATTCCTCTTCCTTTCAGTATGTTTTCTCTATAAAACAATATATTCAGCGTTTATCCAGCCATCTTGAAAGCAGGCTTCCCGCGTAGTGCACCAACTGAACCAGGATGATCATGATTATAATGACTGCGACCATCAATTCCGTCTCAAATCGCTGATAACCATAGCGGATAGCAAAATCTCCTATCCCTCCGCCGCCAACAACACCCATTACGGTCGAATAGGAAATAAAGCTGATCGTAGACGTTGTAAGTCCAAGCAGCAGACCGGATCGTGCCTCGACGAATAAAAACTTATATACAATTTCCAGCTTAGTAGCGCCCATGGATAAGGCCGCCTCTACAACACCGCGAGGAACCTCAAGCAACGATTGCTCAACAAGTCTTGCGTATAGAGCTATGGATACAACGGCAAGCGGAACTGAAGCGGCTAAAGTACCAATTGCTGTACCGACAATGAGCCTTGTCAGTGGAATCATGAATACTACCAGCAGCAAGAAAGGAAACGATCGAATTACATTCACCGCTCCGTTCAAAGCCGCGGAAATCGTTCTGTTTTCGTACAGTTGCCCTTTTCCAGTTAAAAAAAGAAGCGTACCGGCTGGAAGCCCTAGTAAAACCGCCGCCGCTACTGATATTCCTACCATCACAAAGGTTTCGCCAATCGACTCAGCAATCTGGGATCGGTATTGCACCACTTGCTCTACCATGAAGGAAAAATCAAACACGACCGTCTCCCGCCTTCCCAAGCAGATGCTCCCGATATGACAATAGAACACGAGGCGCCTGCTTTTCAGGGGATCTATCCATGGCAAAAGCATCCGTAAGCCGACCGTTCTCCATAACCGATACATGGTGGCAAATGCTTCTTATGACGTCCATCTCATGCGTAACAATCACAATGGTTACTCCAAGCTTTTCATTAATGTGCCTTAGAACCTCCAGAATCTCCTGCGTCGTGTTCGGATCAAGCGAGGAGGTTGGCTCATCACAGAGCAGCACATCCGGGTGATTAGCAAGCGCTCTTGCAATCGCAACGCGCTGCTTTTGTCCGCCGCTCAGGCGCGAAGGATATTGCTCGGCTTTATCCTCCAGACCTACGAATTTCAGACACTCCGCGACCCGTGCTTCACGCTCTCGCTTGGACATTCCGGCAAGCTCAAGCGGAACCGCAACATTACCGCTCACCGTACGATTATGCAGCAAATGAAAATGCTGAAAAATCATACCGATTGATCTTCGGGCGTTCCTAAGCTTCTCCGCAGACATATCGGTTAGCTTGTGCCCTCCTACCGTAACCGTTCCCTCATCAGGCTGCTCAAGAGCATTCATCATCCTCAGGAGTGTTGATTTTCCGGCGCCACTTGTACCTATAATGCCATGAATGGACCCCTTTTCAATCGTTAGTGAGACAGATTTAACAGCCTCTAACATTCCGCCAGATGAGGTGTATCTTTTACTTACCTGCTGCAATTGAATGATAAGCCTCACCCCCCATATTTAGGAAAGTTCATTGTATTAATATTATTATTTATCTGTTATAGCCGACATCACCTATTGATTATAGTATATTTATGTATCTGTGTCATTAATTTTTAATCATTATACCAATATTAAAATTTTATTATTTGAAACTTTTCACAATAACTGTGCGTTTGAAGGGTACAACCTGTTTATTACAGCACCATAAGGAGGATATGCTGATGAACAAGCATTCAACCATACTAAAACCGTTCAATATTTTCTTGTTAGCTTTGGGGCTAATCGCTGCATTTACACTAAGTGGCTGTAATAATGATACGGCCTCATCGGAATCTCAGCAGCAGCCAAATTCAAATGAATCAGCAGCTGTAAACAGTCCTGGCAATGACAGCAAAACTGAAGCCTCCAAGCAGCTTGCACAGGAATTTGATAAATTGGTGAAGCAATCCGGCAAGCTGCCTCAAGCCATTCAGTTTATACGCGATCACATTGTTGAACTGACGAACGAGGATGTATCACACGTGCTGCTTACTCTGGAGGATGCCCAAATTCAGCAGCTTGCCGGTCTTGTGGATCGCTATTATGAAGGCAACTACCAGGAGCAGCTGACCTCTGCATACAAAATGGATGACACGCTGGATGATCTGATCGGGAAGGTGAGTGACTCTGCACTAAAATCCCTTTTGACGGAAACCAGAGATAGCGGCTATATGCTCTCCACCGTTGAAGGCATGTTCAGCCCTGATATGGATTACACAAAAGCAGCTGAATTTACAGAAAAAGCAACCGAGGATACAAAAGCTTACTTTGAGCTGAGAGGAGAAGAGTCCAAGCAGGCTGCACTTAACGATGCAGCTCTCGTTATTAGCTGGGAGGAGCTGCTGAAGCGCGCCCTTGCTGCAGAGCAGTTTACCGTGAAATATCCTGATGCAATAAGAATTCAGGAGGTCCATTCATTACGCGACCACTATCTAACAACTATTTTGTTCGGAGCCAACAATACACCGCTGTTTGATTATGACAACAAGATCATGAAACCTGAAGCTCGGGCTGCCTATGAGGCTGCTTTGGATAATGCCGGTGAGTATGCAGACAGCACTATTATGAAAAATCTCAGCACATTTATGGCAGCCGCGGGAAAAGAAAACTACAAGCTTACAGAGGCTCTGGAGAAGGTTCGGGAGCAGCTGCAACCGGAATCTGAGCCAGAATAATTACTAATCACTAATTTCTATTTTCTTAAACCAGATAACAGAATATCAACATCAAGCAAAAACAAGGGCAGTCTCTTTAAGTCATATGACTCAAAGGGACTGCCCTTATGTTCTTTTCATTTATATAGCTGGCATCACATTACCGCCGCTAACCGGGATATAGGCGCCAGTAATAAAGCCTGCCAGATTGGAGGCAAGAAAGGCTACTGCGTTGGCAATATCCTGATCCTCACCGCGCCGTTTTAATGGCACCTGTTCTATATATGCTGCATCGTTCAAATTGTCTGTATGGCGATCTTTTTCACTAAGCGTCCATCCGGGAGCAACCTGATTCACCGTAATTTGATGCTCTCCAACCTCCTTGGCGAGCACTCTGTATACCCCGTCCATGCCTCTTTTCCCTGCGGTGTACGCCGATTGCCCCGGGAAATTCTGCATTGCGCTCTCGGTATTGATGCCGATGAATCTTCCCTGGCCTTTGGAAATCATCGATGGAATAAATGCTTTAGCTAAAAATACATTCTGCATCACACAGGATTCAAACTGGCTGATATAGTCATCCGGGGATTGCTCGAGAACAGATGCCCACTTATACTGCACAACCGCATTTGCCACCACAATGTCCGGATTTCCGAGCGAAGCCGCAATCTCTTCCTTCATGCGTTGAATGGATTCCTGCTTTGTAATATCGCCCTGCACCGTAACCCCCGCCGATCCGGCTTCTACGATCTCTTGAAGCAATTCCTCGGCTTTGGCTGCGTTGCTCATATAATGAATCGCTACCTTCGCTCCGCATTGAGCGAGCGTACGTGTCATCACCCTGCCTAATTGACCTGTCGCTCCTGTAACAAGAGCGATTTTCCCCGACAAATCGATATCCACTTATTAACCCATCCTCTCTATTCTGTGCTCACAATGTGCTTCAAGCCATGCCTAAGCTTTAAGCCCATTCTATAAATCTCACAGAATAGATGCAAATATTTATTGTATCAGTTGATACCTTTGTCTGAGATCCAGAATTCGAACTGTAAATTCTGGTTTGAGGAAATTCGGTATTCCTCAAGTACAGGAGCACCCCAGCTATCATCACCCCCAACTCCCATTTGTCTGCCAGCGACAGTTACGACTGTATAGTGAACCGGAGGCAATTCATAGCGATGTCTTGCATTTTCTAATTCAAAAGCCGTAAACGGAGAAATGGAGCACTCCAGCGGTTCTCCTGCCGCTGCGGAAATGACGATGCCCTTCTCCATGTCATTAGAAATACTCACCCGGCGCACTCCCGTTCGATTACCGGATTCCTGCGGCATAAGATAACCGGATACATGATCAGATACTTCACTGCTAAAAGCACACAGCCTGGCACCATGGCGCCGATCAATATAATTTTCCTCAGGTCCAAATGCGAGCCAATGAAGCTTGTAATATGAGGACGGAAGCTTAAAGCTATGTGCAAAAGTCGGCATCTCCGGCAGTCCCTCAGCACCGTTGTATTTGGAGAGGACATGAATTTTACCATCGTTATACACGGTATAGGTTGTCTCTACCTTCACTTTCCTGCTTATGCTTAGCTGATATGAGAACGTTATGGCTACACGATCTTCTTTTTCTTGAACCTCGACACCTGCGCACCTTGGTGCAAGACTTGCCGCAAACCAGTCTGCAGCATAGAAGCCCATCCCTGTACCACGGTCATTGTCTGTAGCAGCACGCCAGAACAACGGTTGAGGGGGAAGTGCTATCATTTCCCGTCCGGCATAATTCAAGGAAGTAAGGCTGCCCACCGCCTTCGAGAACATCACTGAAAAGTCCATACCATGGATGCCAATATTAACATCTCCATGTACTACTCTTAGTTCTTTTAAACGAGCTGTATAGAAGGCGGGCTCTGTCGGCTCCAGCATAAATACATGCTGACCGAACGCCACCTCATATCCTGCATCCGCCCAAATCGTATCTTTGATGAGCTTCAATGATGCATTCATGTAGTACTCTCCTGCAGCCAAAGATCCGGCTTGCTCCAGCAAGCTCAGAGGGTATTCTATAGCTTCCAGCGGTCCTGCCTCCGGCGCTATCAGCTGCCGGGCGACTACTGAACCCTCCCGATTTAATGTACACTCAAGTACATAGCCCTTCGTATCCAAGAACAAATTGTCGTTCATTACAGTAATGCTGCTGTTCGTTAGCATCAGCTTCACATTTTGGTACAAAAATTTCACTTCCTGCATTTTAGGAGAGAGCTTTCGATCCGCATAAACAAGACCATTGCCACAAAAATTGTAGTCTGTTGCACGGTCGCCAAAATCCCCGCCGTAAGAAAGGACCGGGCTGCCCGACATATCCTTTTGCAGTAAAGCTTGATCGATATAATCCCAGATGAATCCGCCTTGGTACATTGCATATTTGCCTTCAAGCTCCGTATATTTGTGCATCCCGCCAAGGGAATTACCCATTGCATGCATATATTCGCAGGAAATAAACGGCTTCTCCGGGCTGCTGTTTAAATACTCCTCAATATCGGTTACCTTTGCATACATCCGACTCTCCATATCACTCGTATCATTAAATCGCCGGTCATGGAACACTCCTTCATAATGAACAAGACGTCCCGGATCAGATTCCCGAAAATATTGTGATACCTGATAGATCACTTCACCGCCATGAGATTCATTCCCACAGGACCAGATCAGAATTGACGGGTGATTTTTATCCCTTTCAAGCATTGAAATTGCCCGATCCATCACGATGTCCTTCCATTCAGGACGATCCCCGGGAATAACCCATGAGGGCTCAACAGCCCCCATCTTCTGCCACGAGCCATGCGTCTCCAGATTCATTTCGTCAATGACATAGATGCCGTATACATCACACAGTTCATACCACAGGCTTTGATTCGGATAATGAGAAGTTCGAACCGCATTGATATTATTTTGCTTTAAGGTCAAAATATCGAACAGCATATCCTCTTCCGTTATAGCTCGACCGCGTCCGCAATTAAATTCATGACGATTAACACCCTTGAATACAATCCGCTTGCCGTTCAGGTGCATCACCTTGTCGATCATTTCAAACCTGCGGAAGCCCACCCATTGTGGAATAACCTCAATCAGCTCATCTTGCGTATTGTAGACCGACAGGAACAACGAATATAGCTCGGGTGCTTCAGCACTCCAAAGACGAGCATCCGGAACATCAACCGAAAAATTCCCATGATTAGACTCTTTAAGCTCCACTCGTGTCTGTGCTGCCAGACTGCCGCTTGGGTCGTAAAAATCTGCTATTACATACCCAGTAACGCCTGATGCTGCTTCAAGTGCCTCAGTTGCTTCAAGTGCCTCAGCTTCCTCGACTGCTTCACCTGACTCAACCACTCCATCTGTTTCTATTGCCATACGAACTGCTCCAGATGGCGAAGCCTTCCACTTCACATCCAGACGCCCCTTGCTGTAGGAAGAGTCTAGCTCCGACCGAACGGACAAATCGCTAATATGAATCTCCGGTACGGTATAGAGATAAACTTCACGGAATATGCCTGAAAGTCTCCAGAAATCCTGATCCTCCAGCCAGCTTCCGGTACTGCGCTGATATACCTCAACCGCCAGCCTGTTCATTCCCATTTCTTGAATATAGGGAGTTAATTCGAATTCAGCAGGCGTGAAGCTGTCTTCGCTGTATCCAATAAAATGACCGTTAAGCCACACATAAAAAGCAGATTCTACACCCTGAAATGAAAGGTATACCGGCTTATGCTTGAACGTTGGCGGCAGCTCAAATTGTTTGATATAGCTTCCTACCGGATTGCGCTTTTGCGGAAGCATAGGAGGACGCAAATGCTCATGTCCGTCCCACGGATACATCGTGTTCACATACTGCGGTTTATCGTAGCCCTGCAGCTGGATATGTCCGGGAACCTCAATAAAATCCCATCCGGAGCAGTTATGCGAAGGCTTATAAAAATCAACAGGACGACTGTCAGGATGTGCTGAATACGCAAATCGCCAGCTTCCATTTAGCGAATGCCTCATATCCATTTTGCATTTGAAGGGCTTTCCCTCTAGCGCGCATTTAATGCTCTCCCTAGCCTCCTCCATCGTTCTGTAGTATTTGTGATCGGAATGAGCGGGAAGTCTGTTTACTGCAAATACACTTACATCACTGAGCCAATCCTGGCTCGGCTTAAGAATCGTCACGTCAATCTCTCCCATTCTTTAAAGACTAGCTACTATTTGACTGAGCCGACCATACCTGCAACAAAGTGCTTTTGCATCAGGAAGAACACGAGCGCCGTTGGCAAAGTTGCGATGACGATCGCCAGCATAATTAAGCCGTAATCCGGCGAATAACCGGAGCCTAATATTGAAATCAACAGCGGAATCGTCCTCTGCTGAGGCGACTGCAATACGATAAGCGGCCAGAGATAGTTGTTCCAGCTCGACATGAACGTAATGATGCCTGCAGCCGCATAGGTGGTCTTCATCGTAGGCAGGTAAATTTTGAAAAAGATGCCCAGCTCGCTTAATCCATCCATTCTGCCTGCCTCAACCATTTCCTTGGGAAACATCTTTGAATTTTGCCTGAAGAAGAAAATCAGGAAGGCTGTAGTAATCGTCGGCAGCATAACCGCCGCCATCGTATCGATCCCCAGAACCGGGATCGTATTGGAAATGTTGGCAAAAATCCGATAGAGAGGAATCATCAATGCAGCGAAAGGAATCATCATGGATAGGAGTAAAATGCTAAACACCACATCCTTCGACCGGCTGCGGAAAATTTCAAAGCCATATCCCGCCAGAGATGCAATCAGAATAGCCAAAACAGTCGTTAGGACCGATATTTTCGCCGAATTCCACAGTGCAGTTCCCAGATCAGTCGTTTCGATCAGCTTCTTGAAGTTCTCAAATAAATAGGCTCCCGGAAGCAGCCTCCCTTTGGTCACATCGACCGACTTGTTTGTAGAGCTGACGACCATCCATAAGAAGGGAAAAATCGAAACAAAAGCTGTCACACCCAGAAATGCATACGTAAACGCTCGTTTTAGCGCTCTCATTTCTTATCACCTGCCACTTTAAATTGAAGGATGGATAGCAGCACAATAAGCACTACGATGGAGTAGGAGACCGTTGCCGCATAGCCGAAATCGGCGGTATATTTGAACGACAGATTATAAATGTACTGTGAAATCGAAAGCGTCGAATTGCCGGGTCCACCCTTCGTAATGTTAAGCACCTCATCAAATAGCTGCAGAGTACCTATGGTCGACGTTATTGACGTAAATAAAATGATCGGCTTCAGCATAGGAATCGTTATTTTGAAAAACTGCTTGGCCGATGATGCGCCGTCGATCCGTGCCGCCTCATAGATAGAGTGATCGATATTTTGCAGTGCTGATAAATAGAAGATCATGTTATATCCGGTCCAACGCCAGGTTATGGCGATAATAATCGTAATTTTGGCCCAGAGCGGGTCGGTAATCCACTCGATTGGTGCTCCGATAATCGACATCTTCAGTAATACCTGATTGACTAGTCCGTCCACCGCAAATAAATATTTAAAAACGACGGAATATGCCACAAGTGAAGTAACACATGGCAAGAAAATAGCTGTTCGAAAAAAGCCCCTGAATTTTAATGTACTATCATTAAGCAGCACCGAAATAAACAGTGCTAACAAAATCATGACAGGAACTTGAATAATGAGATAAAAAAATGTATTTGTGAGTGCTGTCAAGAAGGTTTTATCAGTCAGCAACCGCTCATAATTCGACAGTCCTGTAAAGGTAAGATTTCCCCCTGTCCCTGTCTTGAACGAAAGCAGCAACGCCTGAATCATCGGGTAAAAATAAAATGCTGCAATCATCAGCACTGCTATCAGGACAAAGCTCCAGCCTGGAAGTGCTTTTTTCGCGCGGATGCTGAGCCCCTGTCTGTTCGTGTTCATCATTTAAGAGACCCCTCTCTTCTCGAAGTAGTCAAATATCGACTTTGGATCAATCGTATTAAAAATCCCTTGAGCGCTGCCTGCTTGACTGTGTTGGATGCGCCCAAGGGATTTGGATTCTTTTATTTTACCTGAGATTCTGCCTGGGCTTGAGCGTCGCTTAATACCTGATCAATACTTTTTCCGTTTAGATAATTTTGGATCTCAGCTTTAAGAATATCGTCTATCGCATAGGTAGAAACACCATAGTTTACCTTAGGAATTTCTGCAGTCCACTTGGCAAAATCGATGAAGGTTTGCTGTCCTCCAAAAAACTCATCAGCCTGCGCGTACTCTTCGCCATCAGCAGCTGCCTTCAGCGTTCCAATCGCGCCGATATTCATCAGCAGCTTCTGATACAAATCAACGTCCGAGCCGAAGGTGCTCGAAATGAAATCCGCGGCTATATCAGAGCCGTCAACATTTAATACATACCACGAGCTGCCTCCAAGGTTGGAAGCATGCACGGAGCTTGTCGCCGCCAATTTAGGAATCGGAACAATACTCCATTTGCCTGACTGGGAAGCCTCCGCTTTCACCGAAGGAGTTATCCAGTTGCCCGTTGGTATCGTCGCTACATCCCCGCTATTAAAAGCAGCTACAAACTGGCTCCAGTCTGCATTTACCTTTACAATATTTGCTTCCATCATTTCCTTGTACAGCTCAAGCGACTCCTTCAGAGCAGCATTGCCTGCAAGATCAGGCGTCTTCCCGTCTTCCTTCATATACCAGGAGCTGGCGGATTGAATCATGATACGCAGCAATCCGGTATCGTTCGGATCAAGTGTAATCATGTCTTTGCCTGTTTTTTCCTTGATCTTTTTGCCTATCTCGATGTACTGCTTCCAGTCTATATCTTTTAAATCGTCGACCTTATAGCCTGCCTGTTCAAGATAATCGGTACGTACATACAAGCCGGCTACCCCCGAATCAAAAGGAACTCCGTACTGTTTGCCATCCAGACTGGTTGGTCCTATTTTATAATCAGCAAAATCCTCCGGCTTGATCTTGCCGGACAAATCCACGAAGGAATCCGTATAAGACTGCAGGAATCCCTGCGCACGGTAATCCTCGATCAACACGATATTAGGAAGACCTTTGGTCGTACCTGAATTGAGCCCCGTGTTCAGCTTCTGGATGATATCGGCTTGTGCAAATTCAACGATATTAATTTTGACATCAGGATTTTTGGCATTGTAAGCTTCCTTGGCAATATTCAGCGCTGCAATGTTGAACGCCGGGTCCCATGCCCAGATCGTAATTTCCTTTGCCGCACTGCTCCCGCCACCGGAGTTCGTTGTATTTGTCCCCTTGCCGCCGGATGAACAAGCAGTAAGCAGCACCATGCATGCCACTAGTAGTGCGAGAATCTTTTTCCCTTTTGTCATCGTTTCAGCCCCTTTTTCGTTAGTTGTTCAATCTCTGTACCTTGGATAAAGCCTCTGTATTGCAAGCGCTTACCATCGGTATGTTGTCATCTTAGCATCGGGCTAAACAGGAACGTTATAATTTACTTTGTACTAATTTGTTCTTTTTATACAACTGTGAATGCGCTTACTTCAAAAGAATGTCTTTTCTTTGGTTTTTAGTCTTTTCTTTGGATTTCTATGAGCGGCAGTGTAATTTTGACTCTGCTTCCTTCACCCGGCCTGCTTGTCAGCTCCACTCCGAACTCATCGCCATACAAAAGACGAATACGGTCATGCACATTTTTTACGCCGATTCCCGAAAATAGCTGGCGCGAGCCTGCCGGCTGCTTCTTCTCCAGGTTGTCCAGTGTATCCATATCCATTCCGTCGCCATTGTCCACGACCTCACAAATCAATCTCCGATTATCCCTGGATATTAGAACATGAATCACGCCTTCTTCCTTCACATTAAAAGCATGGAAAAAAGCATTTTCTACAAAAGGCTGAATCATCAGCTTTGGAACATGATACTGCATACAATCGGGAGCAACAAAATAATTGACCCGAATCCGTTCACCGTAACGAATATGGTTAATTAATACATAATGCCTCAGGTTCACCAATTCCTGCTCCACCGTAACCGTCTCACTTACATTACTGATCGTATTTTGCAGCAATGATATCAGCGCATGAATCGTCTCCACCGCCTTCTCCTTGCTGTCCTGCTGAACGAGAAATTTGACCGAAGCGAGCGTATTATACAAAAAATGCGGATTAATCTGCTGCTGCAGGGCGGCCAATTCTGCTTTTCTTTGTCCTTTTTGGGTTTCGACAAGTTGATCCACATAGTCGTTAATCTCATCCAGCATGTAATTATAGGCATTCGTTAGCTGACGAATTTCATACCCGCCCGATACATTCACATAGTTATGGAAATTTCTTCGTGTTACCTTGGACATTTGACGAGCAAGCAAAGTAAGCGATAGCGTCATTTTTCGTGAGATCCAAAAAACGATCAGAAGTCCGACCAATACGATAACCAGACAGATCAGGATGACGCTTTGCGTATTCACCATCTGTCCCAGCACCTTTTGTTGATCAATCATGTTCACCAGATAGAAGCCATAGGACGGCATGTATTGCGCCAGAAGAAGCTGATCCTTGTCCATAAAACGAACCTTTTTCACATTAAGCGACTGATCTTCAATCTCCTGTGCATAGGATAACAATTCCTTGTTGTTATGACCTACGAGCTCTTGACGATTGCTGGACACCACGACCCCGTTGCGGTCAATAATCACTACGTCATTTCCTTCACTCGTAAAGCTGCTGTAAAACGGCTTGAAGTCACTCTCATCAATCGTAATATAGAGCAAGCCATACCCCAGTCCTGTCGTTCGCTCCTTTAGTACCTTGGTAGCTACAATGATCGGATTCATTTCACCTTGACCATCGGAATGCTGGTACAGCTGATACAGCAGCTTATTCGGCTCTGACTCCGCCACTCTCGAAACCGGACTTTGCTGAAGCTCCCCTGCCGTTGGCTTGGCATTATTGTAATTTACCGTATAGCTGCGTCCGTTGACTCCGACAATGACTGCTCCGGCAGAATAGGAATCTACTGTGGACTGGATTTGCTTCATCTGCCGGGTCATATTGTAATAGGAATTCATCACCTTAATCGATTGGTTCGAATCCTGCTCGGTCAGAAAGGTTTTGAGCGTTACACTCTGCTGGACATTGTTTACTGCAAGCACAATCGAATAATGAAAGCCTTCAAAATTATTTTGTATCTGATTGACAATCTTCGAATTCGTGATGCTAAACGTCTCCAAAAACAGCTGCTCCGTCATCCGTTGATTGACCCATACGACAGAGACGGTAATCGTTATGATGCATATGACCATAACTACGAACAGCTTAATGAACAGGCCGTGAAATTTAAGTCGTTCCAGCATTGTTTTCATCAGATATCCATCTCCCCATGCTGGTAATGGGCTCTCCGATATTGGCTGGGTGATATTCCTGTACTCTTTTTAAATACCTTGCAGAAATAACTGTGATCTCCGTAACCAACCATACTGCCGATCTCTGAAATCGGGATCTCCCCTTTTCTTAACAGCTCTGCCGCTTTATCAATCCTCACCCGGTTCAGATGCTCCTTGAAGCCCTCATGATGATGTGTCGCAAAAAAGCTGGACAAATAAGACGGGTTGAAATGAAAATGCATAGACATCTCCGTTAATGTAATCGGCTCGCTGTAGTGTTCATTTATATAATCAAGCAGCAGCTTCATACTTGGGTTAGATGCATGCTGCTCCTTCGCCGCATATACACTTTGCTCGACTTGCAGATGGAATGAATCCAGGAGGCTGATAATATCATCGATATGCTGTGCTTCATCTATCATTTTGAAATACGTATACTTTGTTTCTTCCAGCATCCTCATCGCGTTGTTCATATTGCCAAGAGAATGAATCACGTTAAATACGATATTTCCAATAAACGATTTGAATTCAAAAACGTCGCCCTTGTAAAAAAGCCTCTGCTCCGCAATAAAATCACGCTGCTGCTGAAAAGCTTCTGCAAACTGGAATCTGCGGATATACTCCGTAAAAATATAAAGCTGAAAGTCTTTTACCTCAGGTTTTGATGGCGGCAGCTCCTCCGGCATAAGCGCTACGTCTCGTGGAAGAAAAAAACGATACTGAAGCAATTGAAGCAGACTGTTTCGGTATACGTCCCCAAGCTCACTGCAATGGCTGAAATGACGGCTCAGCACCCACCTTACACTACCGTTCTGAGATACAGACGGAGCATGCAGTTTTTTTAGCCTGTACGGCAATGCAGCCTTGTCCTGCTCGTTCATATTCAGTAAATATAGGGACAGCTGCGGATCGCCCGGGATTCGACAGCCCTTTAACTCAGTTACGATCATACCCGGGTATAACGCTTTCAAGGCTGCTAGAATAATAGGCTTCCGTTCAGGCTCCAGGCCGTCCTCCCTGCTGTAGTCTTGCCCCTCTTTCTCTTTTCCCGTTCCGGAGAGAAAGGATTGCTCCGATGGAGCGCCCAACAAATAAAAGCAGGGATGCGGGAAGCTGGTTTGAACTGTATCCACATCAATCCCGGCATCATATCCGGATAATAACCGCTCTAGCAGCGGAACAATCGGGGCTTCCATCGATTCTGAAATTGTGACGTTGTGCTCTAACAGGATTTTGTCTACTGTTGTAGTGAGGGTCTCAAGCAGCTTTCCCGTCTCTAAATGAGGCTTAAGAATATAATCAGACACCCCGCTCTGGAAGGTCGAACGCACATAATCAAACTCGCTGAAGCTGCTCAGAATGATCACCTCGATTTCAGGCCAGCGCTGCTTGATCATTCGGGTCAGCTCCTCCCCATCCATGACCGGCATCACAATGTCGGTCAGAACGATATGCGGATGCAGTGACTCTATGAGCCCCAAAGCCTCCTTACCGTTCGACGCCTCGCCAACAATCTGAAAGCCGTATTGCTCCCAATTTAATATATGCTTGATCCCCTGCCTAACCAGCATCTCGTCGTCGACGACCAGGACCTTATACATCTCGTTCATACATAGCCCTCCTCCAGAGAACATTTCTTCTTATAGGCATTAGTCTTATAGAGCATTATTCTTTAGGGCATCATTCTTAGAGCATCATTCTTAAGGACATCATTCTTGTAGGGCATTATTCTTATAGAGCATCATTCTTACGGAACACATACACATACACATCCCTTATAGATGATCTCTCTTGCAGAGCACTCTTGTAGAGCACTCTCTTGTAGAACACTCTCTTATGGAATACTTCTCTTACTAAGCATCTCTCTAGTAAAAATATGTCCTTAATTATAGGTCATACTTTTCACTTCCGTCTAGAAAGCGCTTACCCATTTTCTCAATAAATGTTTCCCTCAGGATCACATAATTGGCAGATATACCTTGTGTTATCAAAATAGTAACGGTTGTCTGTTGTACTAGCTGGTGTGTCGTCTTGTATGCTCTATGATTAATGTAAATGTATGGTCGAATTTAAAGGTAAAAAAGGGCGTTATATCTCCGATTTTTAATCATTCATCGAAAATAACGCCCCATTTTGGTGCTATTTAGTTAGTACTAGAGCCAAATAGCTGCTTTTTGCGCTCCATTAGCAAAATAAGCGCATCTTTTCATCTTATTTATGATTCATAGCTCTAAAATCGTGCAATAAGACCCTTTTTTACCTTAAGTAGATTCGCACTCCCCTGCATCACTTCATCGAACCCCTTTGCATCAATCCAAAAGCTCTAGGCACGCTTAAATTTGCTTTGGTTACATTGGTTTTGATAACATCAAAACTCATACTAACACTGCCTCTATACTCGCTCTGATCTCATCTATTGAATCGGTTGGCTCGAAACGGCGAATCACCTTACCTTCCGGATCAATAAGGAATTTCGTGAAATTCCATTTGATCGCATCGCCATGCAGCCATTCAGGCGCTTTCTCCGATACCATCACCTTCAGCAATTTGACGTTAAAGTTATCCTCATCAAATCCTTGAAACGGTGCATTTTTCTTCAAGTAATCGAACAAAGGATGCGCCTCTTCGCCATTAACGTCCAATTTGGCAAGCATCGGAAATTTGACGCCGTAATTGATTTGGCAAAAGGATTGGGCCTCCTCGTTTGTTCCTGGCTCCTGCTCCGCAAATTGATTGCAAGGAAAGCCCAAAATTTCGAGTCCGCCTTCATGATATTCCTCATAAAGCTTCTGCAAATCGTCAAACTGTGGCGTAAATTTGCACTTACTTGCCGTATTTACAATAAGCACAGGCTTACCTTCAAAATGATATAAAGGTAATCTTTCCCCACTAACTTTACTTACATTGTAATCATAAATTGTCAGCACACTGTCACCCCATAGCAAGCTATAATTCTTTTACTCTTATGTATATCTCTAAGCTATTATAACGGTATACGGACATTAACAACAGCTGCACAATATAAAAAAAGACCACTCCCGCCCGGATCACAGGAGCAGCTGGGATATCAAAAGCGGCATACGACTGTCAGCAACTTTCTGTATTTCTCTTTCAGCTCATGAACTAATGTATCCATGTCCGATTTGTCGCGAAGATTAACATAAGCGAAATCATATTGAAAAAAGAGCTTATTTCATGTTATGTTGGTCAGAAATATTTTCAGAAAAGGTGGGGAGCTAATGCACACAAATTCAAATCACCAAGAACTTATTCTTTTATCTTTACCTGAAAGCTTTGAGAGCGAAAGACTCCTCATTCGCGCCCCTTTGTTCGGGGATGGAGCAGCACTTAACGAGGCGATCGCGGAGAGCGTAGAGGAATTACGCCCATGGATGCCTTGGGCACAGGAACTTCCATCGGTTCAGGATTCTGAAATCAACGTTCGGCAAGCAAGACTGGCTTTTTTGGAGCGTAAGGATTTGAGGCTGCATTTTTTTAATAAAAATACCGGAGATTTCATAGGCAGCGGGGGACTTCATCGTATTGACTGGAAGGCTCGCAAATTTGAGATCGGCTATTGGCTGCGTACATCCTGCACGAAGCAAGGATACATGACCGAGGCTGTAGGTGCGATCACGAAGTATGCTATAGAACACCTGGAGGCTAACCGAATTGAAATACGGTGTGATTCCCGCAATGTGGGGAGTGCACAGGTCGCGGAGCGCTCAGGTTTTACACTGGAGGGAATTCTTCGTAACGAGGTATGCGATGTGGAAGGCTCGCTTAGCAGCACGAAGGTGTTTGCCAAGATAAAGGGTGTTGAGTTTTAAAAATAAAAACGATAAAGTAGCGCTCACCTTCATTTCATAGAGTTACTATAATAGAATGGGAATTGCTTTAATGAAGTTGCTTTAATGAAATTACCTTAATGGAGTCGCTTTAA
>RCUU01000655.1_pt1 | contig 18363 bp, 15 predicted proteins | sample 2166211 | NCBI WGS metagenome assembly RCUU01 (sample SAMN09932620, study PRJNA488358) | compost metagenome | feature: garden; material: soil; isolation source: compost soil in phenylacetic acid-enriched culture | place: Germany: Experimental Botanical Garden Goettingen | collected 2016-01-27
AAGTAAATAAGTAAATAAGTAAATAAGTAAGTAAATGGAACTTCAATTGAATGGTTGAGGAGCATCACTAAGGATAAGGGGAAAAAGGGGCGTTATTTACGCGAAATTAGGACAGTAGGTGAAAATAGCGCCCTTCATTTCCGTTATTATGATCATTCTACGCTCGAAAGCATGGATTTGCGGCTTTTATAGAAGAATTAGGGAATATTATTCCTTTATTTGTGCAGTCAGCTTGAAGTTCTGAATAATAAGGTAGTTTTTTCCTCTTATTTGGGCAAGGGCTCATACATACTAAACCATGAAAGGGTATGGAGCTAATTTGATGGTAATAATTATATTGTTAAGAGAGTCTTCTTATAAGGAGACTCTTTTTAGCGTTTTAGAACAGTTAAACCACGAACAAATGACAGGGAGGACTCCGGACATGAGGCTTAAAACCAGGAAGCGACTTAAAATATTCTCGTTCAGCATCATAGGCATTATTGTTGTTATATTAGGTGGCTTCTACATTTATACGCTGGATTATTATCGGGCGGATGATCAAGCACAGGAGGTTATGGCTGGCACGGAGACAGAAAAAAATCGTGTGCAAAAGCTGGATAACATGTGGGTGTTCTATCCTGATGAGGAGAAGGATAGCGATACAGGGCTGATTTTTTATCCCGGCGGCAAGGTGGAGGCGACAGCATATTCTCCGCTGCTTGCGCAGCTTTCACAAAGTGGAATCACCTGCGTGCTTATCAAGATGCCCTTTAATTTGGCCGTATTTGATATCCATGCAGCCGATCGTGTATTCAAGCAGCTTCCAAGCATTCAAAAATGGTATATCGGCGGACATTCTTTAGGCGGTGCTATGGCAAGCAGCTATGCAAACAGCAATAGCGATAAGATCGAAGGACTTATTTTGCTCGGGGCATATCCGGTTGGGCAATCAAATGTACCTGTTCTTGCGCTCTATGGAAGCGAGGACAAGGTGCTGAATCGAAGCAAACTGGATGCAACGGACAATAAGCGGGAAATTACAGGGGGAAACCACGCATACTTTGGCAACTATGGCGAGCAGAAGGGTGACGGGACAGCTACGATAACCAGAGAGCAGCAGCAGCGTGAAACGGTTGAGGAAGTTGCAGCTTATATATTGGATGAAGCGGAGTAGCTTGGGGGGCTCAATGAAGCCGGGTTGAATAAAATTAATAATGAAATCTATACAGTGCCTCTACCTTACCGTAATATTAAGAAATAACTTTGTTTAATTGGAGGTAATCAAGGAAATGGATAACAAGTTCGGCTACAATCAATATTTGGTTAGAAAAAAGGTGCTTTCTGTACTGGGTGCCAAGTTTCATATTTATAACGCTAATCAGGAGCTGGTGATGTTCTCTCAAATGAAAGCTTTCAAGCTGAAGGAGGACATTCGCCTGTATAGTGATGAAAGTATGAACGAGGAATTGCTGACAATTAAGGCTCGGAATGTAATTGATTTCTCGGCTACCTATGATGTTAAAGACGCACGTACGGGTGAGCATATCGGCAGTCTGCGCAGAAAAGGATTAAAATCTATCTTTAAGGATGAATGGCTCATTCTGAACGCTGGTGAAGCCGAGATTGGAAAGATAAAAGAGGACAGAAAGCTTCTTGCCTTTCTGCGCCGGTTTCTCACCAGCCTGATCCCGCAAAGCTATAACGTAGAAATGAATGGCAACCGAGTGACTACCTTTAAGCAAAACTTCAACCCCTTTGTCACAAAAATCAATGTAGATTTCTCCAACGACCCTGCTCAGACGCTCGATCGCCGCCTGGGGCTTGCCGCGAGTGTATTGTTGTGTGCGATTGACGGAAAGCAATCTAACTAGCTAAGAGATAGTAATGATCATTACATACATGGTAAGCTAGCGAATTCTCTATTTATATACTATGAAATAGCACCTATTGATATTTTTTACGATTGCTAAAACGGAGAGGTTGTTAATGAAAAAAAGATATTGCATAGTAACTGCTGTATTCTTAACGGCACTAATAATACTTTCAGGTTGTAGCAGCAGCAAGGAAGAAGTACTGACCTTAGATAAGCTCCGAATACTATCAGAGAAAAAAGATAACTTATCGTGGAATGATTTTGATGGGTACCCCTTTGAAGATATCGGTTTCGGATTATATATTCGAAAATATAATGTTGCGGATAAATATCAGCTATTGATTAGTGGCAATAACTTGGAGGAAAAGCCCATAGGCATCTATTTAGCTAAGACAAGTGATGAACGAATTGATATTCGGTATGAGGATATAGATCGTTTTATTCTTGCAAGTGAGACTTCATTTGACAATTGAAGCTCAATTCACTATACTTTCTGTAATCTTATATGACTTACGATGAAAGAGCGAAGTAGCGGGCAGTCACTGTTCACAGAAAGCCAGGGGTTGATGGAACCTGGCAGCATTACTGATCCCTTGCGAATTACACTCCGGAGTATCTTGGGTAATGCCAAGCGGGTTAGCTCACGATAACGAGCTGAGAGAGGTATGATGAGTTTGGCTATTAGGCTGTTCATGTCATCATACAAATTGGGTGGTAACACGGTTAATTTCAATCGTCCCTATAGTCTTCTATAGACTAAGGGACGATTTTTATTTTTTTCTGCACAAAAAAGAATTAAGAAATAAGGAGCTGAACATGGTGAATATTATCGACGAATTGGCATGGCGCGAGGCGATTAATCAGCAGACGGATGAGGAGGGACTTCGCAAGCTGGTAGACGAGAAATCAATCTCATTGTACTGCGGGGTTGACCCGACAGGAGACAGCATGCATATCGGGCATTTGATTCCTTTTATGATGCTGAAAAGATTTCAATTGGCAGGACACAAGCCAGTTATTCTGATCGGTGGAGCGACCGGGACGATCGGCGATCCGAGCGGACGTCAATCCGAGCGCAGCCTGCAAACGATGGAGCAAGTGCAAGCTAACGTTGATGCGCTGACCGCGCAATTGAAGAAGCTGTTCATGACCGATGGTGACAATCAACTGCGGATGGTGAACAACTACGATTGGACGCATCAATTGAACGTAATTGACTTTCTGCGGGATTTCGGAAAAAACTTCACCATCAATGCGATGCTGGCTAAAGATGTTGTAGCGAGCCGACTGGATAGCGGGATTTCATTCACCGAGTTCTCTTATCAAATACTCCAGTCGATTGACTACCTGCATCTCTATCAAAACGAGGACGTGCAGCTGCAAATCGGCGGCTCCGATCAATGGGGCAATATTACGAGCGGGCTTGATTTGATCCGTAAAAAAGAAGGCTCTGAAGCCCAAGCGTTCGGCTTAACGATTCCGTTGATGCTGAAGGCTGATGGCACGAAGTTCGGCAAAACAGCAGGCGGTGCGATCTGGCTCGATCCGAAGAAAACGACGCCTTATGAATTCTACCAATTCTGGGCTAATACCGATGACCGTGATGTCATTAAATACCTGAAGTATTTCACGTTCCTGGATAAAGCGACGATTGAAGCTCTGGCAGAGAAGGTACAGTCCGAGCCGCATAAACGCGAAGCGCAAATTACGCTGGCCGAAGAAATGACCCGGTTCGTGCATGGTGAAGAAATGCTGGAGCAGGCGAAGAGAATTACGGCCGCTTTGTTCAGTGGAGATATCAAGTCTTTGAGCGCCGACGAAATCGAGCAAGGCTTCAAAGAAATGCCGACCTTCGAAGCGAGCAAGGAATCCAAAAATATCGTGGATTGGCTCGTGGATGTGGGCATAGAACCATCCAAGCGTCAGGCGCGTGAGGATATTACGAGCGGGGCGATTTCCTTGAACGGCGATCGAGTAAATGAGCTTGAGTCTGAGGTTAGTGCTGATTTAGCAATCGAAGGCCGGTTCATCATCGTTCGTAAAGGGAAGAAAAAATATCATTTGGTGAAGCTGGTTTAAGATTTAAAGCTTACTCTGCAGCGATACCCAGGGGCACAGTCTGAATTCCTTTTTATTTGAGGAACAGGCTGTGCTTTTTTTGAGTATCAGAAAGTATAACTTTCGATGATGTGACTTTTGCTGATGTAGCTTTCTATGATGTAGCTTTCTATGATGTAGTACGCCATTAAACCCATTAATAGCAGCGGATGGCATGGTACCGGGAAAAGCCTGCAAAAATGCAGTTTTTTAAAGCAGCATTGAAGGAAATGAGCAAAAGCCTGCAAATGTGCAGTAATTTATTTCGGAATGGCTAGTTTGAAGAGGATTCTTAGAAAAAAACCGCACATTTGCAGTAATTTAGCGTATTAATAGCATTTGCATGCTAAAAGCCTGCACATTTGCAGGAATTTTGCCTCCTATACTGGAGGAACCTCCTGTACCGGAGGAGTGGGGATGATGTCAAAAACATCATGCCCTAATAACGCCACTCCTGTTCAATCCACGGGCAGCTTGACCGTAAAGGTTGAGCCTTGTCCCAATTCACTTGCAACCTCGACAGTACCTCCACATAAGCTAATGATTCGATTAACTAAAGGAAGCCCAAGTCCGTTGCCTTCTGCATACCTGGCATGATCTCCTTGGTAAAACTTTTCAAAGATATGCTTTCTCACACTTTTGGACATTCCGATGCCGTTATCCGATACGATGATTGCGATTTGGTTACGCTGTAGCGTAAGATTGACCGATATTTCCCCGCCCTCTTGCGTAAATTTTATCGCATTTCCAATTAGATTCAGCCATACCTGCATCATAAGCTCTTCGTTGCCGAAGTACAGAATCTTCTCAAGCTCGACGTTAAGATTCATATGCTTAGGCTCCCATATGGATTCAAGCAGCAATATAGCCTGCCTGATTTGCTCGTCTATTCGATATTCCCTTTTTTCGGTTATAACCTCTTGATTTTCGAGTTTTGAAATTTTCAAAATATTTCCGGAAAGAGTAGCTAATTGCCGGGAGCTGTCCAGAATCATCTTGGTGTATTCATCATGCTCTTCCTCTGAGATGCTCTTATCCTGCAACAGTGCGGTGTAGCCCTGGATGGCTGCGATAGGCGTTTTAAATTCATGAGATACATTGACAACGAAATCGCTTCGTAGCGTTTCGATGCTGCGCAGCTCTTGAACCATGAGGTTGAAGTGATGCGCCACTTCATTAATTTCTCTGACCCGGTGAGATTCATTGATGTAAATATCGAAATTTCCCTTCGCTATTTCCTTGGCAGCATTGCTGAAATCTGTAATGGGGGACAATATTTTTTTTCCGACCATAATCGTAATGATGGTGCCGATGACCAGACTAAGCAGCATAATTAATAAAATAGGTGTAAACGGGCCTTTTCCGTGGTCATTGACGTTACCGTAATGAAGATACAGAAAAGCAAAAGGAGTCATGATTAAAATAGATGACAGCATGATCAAAAATACTAACGATACAAAATACCACCATAGACTGTTGAATTTTTTCTGGATCATACCGGCTTCACCGCCTTATATCCAAGGCCTCTGACAGTAACGATCTCGAAGTCAGTGCAGGCCTTGTACCGCTCACGCAAACGGTTAATATGCACAACCACTGTGTGTTCATCGGACTCGGAATCCATCCCCCAAATTTCATCCATTAATTGCTGCTTGGTGAAGATTTTATTCGGGTAGGATAGCAGCTTGTACAATAAATAGAATTCCTTCTGCGGCAAAATAATGCTGTCATCGGGCTGATGCACGGTTAAGGAATCATAATCCAGCAGGGTGTTTCCGCATACCAGCTTGCGCTCATTCACAATTTTGGCCCGACGAAGAAGTGCACCAACCCTCAGTACCATCTCATTAACATCAATCGGCTTTACCATATAATCATCTATTCCAACGAGAAATCCTCTTTGTTTATCATCGAAGCTTTCCTTGGCCGTTACCATCAGGATTGGAAGGTTATAGCTTGTTTCTCTAAGCGTTCTAGTAAGCTCATAGCCATCAATATGAGGCATCATAATATCAGAGATGATCAAGTCTACATATTCTTTATCTAATAAGTCGAGTGCATCCTTTCCGTCTTCTGCAGACAGCGCACGATACCCGTTTCTGTTTAGAACCGTACAAAATAATTGGCGCAATTTTTTATCATCCTCGACAACTAGAATATTAAACATAATGATACCTCCGAAAGCAGCACTTTTTAGTATTAACAGTATACCTCATAAAGATAAAGTGAATATCAACCGGGGAAATGTAGCAATTTCATGGCGATCAGGCTCAGTTGAGGTTCAGTTTATGTAGGGTTGATATGCTCAGTTATATCCAAAAAGAGAGCAAGGATAGCGGAAGGAGAGAAACATCTATATGCTGCAGCTAAAAAACATTACTAAGAGCTATAAGACCGGGGACTTTACACAGGTTGCTCTGGACAAAGTGAGCCTCAATTTCAGGGAAAGTGAATTTGTAGCTATTCTCGGACAGAGTGGTTCCGGTAAAACGACCTTGTTAAATGTTATCGGTGGTCTTGATCAGTATGATAGCGGTGAGCTTATCATCAATGGACAATCCACCAGACACTTTCAGGACGCTGAATGGGATGCTTACCGTAATAATAGTGTAGGCTTTATATTTCAAAGCTATAATTTAATCTCCCATTTAAGCATCGTGGATAACGTAGAAATGGGGATGACACTCAGCGGTGTATCCCCGGCTGAAAAGAAGAAAAAAGCGCTTGAGGTGCTTGATCAGGTCGGGCTGAAGGATCACGTGCATAAGAGACCCAATCAATTGTCAGGCGGACAGATGCAGCGTGTAGCTATTGCGCGCGCGCTTGCGAACAATCCTGATATTATTCTAGCGGATGAACCGACAGGAGCATTGGACTCCGAAACAAGTGAACAAATTATGGATCTGATCAAGACGATTGCTGAGGACAAGCTTGTCATTATGGTTACACATAATCCTGAATTGGCAGAGCAATATGCTGATCGTGTCATTAAATTTTCTGACGGCAAGGCGATAGCTGATAGCAATCCTCTGGCTAATCAAAAAGCAGCATCAACCTATACTTTGAAAAAAACGAGCATGAGCTTCCTGACGGCATTAAAGCTATCGGGAAAAAATATTGCGACGAAGAAGTGGAGAACGGGATTGACCGCTTTTGCTTCCAGTATAGGTATTATTGGAATTGCATTAATCCTGTCCTTGTCCAATGGCTTTGACAAGCAAATCAGCTCCTATGAAGCAGGGGCTATGTCGAATTTCCCGATTACGATCAACCAGACAGCTATGAGCGTGGATATGTCACAGCATGCAGCCGCAGGCCGCACGGAGCTGCCTTCATTCCCGACAGAGAAGAAGCTGTATCCCTATGATCCAACTGAGAATTCAGTTATGCACACCAATGTGCTGACGACGGAATATATTGATTATTTGGAGAAGATTGACCCTGCATTGATCGATGGAATATCTTATACGCGTAAAGTAAATATGAATATGCTGAAATTGGAAGGGGAAAAGGCGACTACGGTGGATAAGGGAAATATTAGCTTTTCGCCTTATCCGAGCAAGCAGGGGGATGCCTCCGGAAGCTACCTGGAGCAGTATTATGATGTGCTTGAGGGAAGCTACCCATCCGAAATGACGGATCTTGTACTGGTTGTGGATGAACATAATCGTCTGACGGATGCTGCAATTGATGCATTAGGTATGAACTATGACGTGGATAGTATTGATCTGGCCGATCTTATCGGTTACCAGTTAAAGCTCGTTAAAAATGATGATTATTACGTTAAAAATGGTGAGCAGTTTACCGTTAATGGAAATGCGTCGAATCTGATGGATATGTACAATAGCGACAAAGCCGTGACCTTAAACATTGTCGGAGTTCTTCGAGCTCAGAAAGATTCCAAAATGTCTACATTGCCTGCCGGAATCGCATATTCTGATGAACTTGCAACCTATTTTATAGAAGATGCCAAAAAATCAGAGATCGTATTAGCACAGCAAAAAGCGGATTACAACGTTTTAACCGGACAAGTATTGTCTCAGGATATTGCCGGAAGCGGAGTAGCGGGAATGAATCAAGCCGGAATGCCCCCTATGAACTCTGGCATGGCTTCCGCTCTGGCTGCATCAGCTTCACTTCCTTCGACCAAGGAGGACATTCTTGCTTCCTTGGGAGCAACTGAGATTCCGACCTCGGTCTCATTATATCCGATTGATTTTAGTGCAAAGGAAAAGATCACTGCCTACCTGGATGAGTGGAATACAAATTTGGACACGAAAGACAAGGTCATCTACACAGATCTGGCGGCTATTGTTACAAGCATTTCAGGAAGTATTATGGATGGCATAACGATGGTGCTGATTGCATTTGCGGCAATATCCCTTGTAGTATCGCTTATTATGATCGGTATTATCACTTACATTTCCGTGATGGAAAGAACGAAGGAAATTGGTGTTCTTCGTGCCCTGGGTGCAAGGAAGAAGGATATTACCCGGGTGTTTAATGCAGAGACCTTTATAATTGGAGCATGCTCAGGGTTGCTAGGTATTGGTATAACTTATCTGCTGACGTTCCCGGTTAATGCCATACTCTATAATCTTACAGAGCTTACCAATGTTGCTCAGCTTAATCCGCTTCATGCATTAGTACTTGGTATTATTAGTGTGGTGCTTACGATGCTAGGTGGTTTTATTCCTGCCAAAATGGCAGCGAAAAAGGACCCGGTAACGGCTTTGCGCAGTGAGTAGGGCATGTTAATTTTTCTGAGACGACTACAGCTGCCGTTCAGGTTGGTTTAGTCTCTTAAGCCGAGGCTCAAATAGATATCTGTAGAGAAAAAGATCGCCTTCCTAAGACTTATTGTCTCAGGGGAGGCGATCTTTTTAATAGCTGCCATATGTTATTTACGGTTATCTGATTCAGAAGGCTCTGACCCGAAAGTGGTATTATCGGACAACAAGGCCAGCAGCTTCTGAGGGACCTTGAACTGCTGGTTGTTGATCAATAGCTCAAATTCCTCCATGAAATCAGCCTGATTAGCCTGCTTGATTTCTTCCATTTCGTGCTGAATCTGCTCCATTTTCATATCCAGCTCATAAGCGGTGTCCGCAGCTACCTTCAAGTCGTGGAGTAAGCGCTCAGGCACAGCCTCATTATATTTGTAAAAAATTTTGTGCTCCAGACTGGCCCAGAAATCCATCGCAATCGTGCGAATTTGGATTTCTACGCAGATCAGCTCCTCGCGATCCGACATGAATACGGGAACCTCAACGAGCATATGAAGACTTTTGTAGCCGTTAGGCTTGGGATTTTTAATGTAGTCCTTGATGGAAATAATATTCAAGTCCTTTTGATTTTGCAGCATTTGACTGATGCGGTAGATGTCAGAAATGAAAGAGCATGTAATCCGTATACCTGCTATATCGTGAATAACGTTTTTAATGTCTGATAGCGACTCTGCTCCGCCTTTGCGAAACAGCTTCTTCATGATGCTCTCAGGAGACTTTAATCGGGATTTTGTATGCTCAATCGGATTATAATCATGCAGCAGCTGGAATTCTTCCTGCAAAATTTCGATTTTGGTCTCAACCTCTTGCAGGGCGAATTTATACATCATCAAAAATCGTGTTAAGTTTTTCTGAATAGCCTTTACCTGTTCTATCGGATTGTCAGTCATGAGTACCGTCCTTCTTACAAATGATGTGCTGAAAATGACTCTACTATTATTATAGCTTAATTTACAGTCAGCTTCATCTTTGTGAGGGAGCAGCATAAAAACCCCCTTACCATCAAGTCTATTGAGGCAAGGGGGTATAAGATATATCTGGAATTGAACGATTATTGACGCAATGTTTTCAACGCACCGCTCCAAGCAAGCACTTGGTCAAGCATGCCGTTTACATTAGTTAAATGCAGGTCAGCCGGCTTGAAGACAGAGCCATTTTCGAAATCAGTGAACAGGGACAAAGCCGGATGTACACGAACGTCTGCTACGGACAATTCGCCCAGAATTCCACGAAGATGCTCAGCTGCACGGGCACCGCCTACAGAACCATAACTAACAATACCTGCCGCTTTGTTGTTCCATGCTTCACGCGCATAGTCCAGAGCGTTCTTCAATGCTGCTGTAATGCTGTGGTTGTATTCTTGAACGATAAATACGAATCCATCCAGACCGGCAAGCTTAGTATTCCAGGCAGTAGCTTGTTCAGTTGCGTCCGCTTCACCCAGCAAAGGCAGCTTGTAGTCTGCGATATCTACGATCTCGTAATTTGCGTCTCCGCGTTGATCAGCGATGCTTTTAATCCATTCCCCAACCTGTGGACTTACGCGACCTTCACGTGTGCTTCCCAGAATAATACCGATGTTTAATTTTGACATTGTTTTTTCCTCCTCGAGTGTAGACTTACCAAATAATTTATTTAAAATACCCATTGCCTAAGACCACCAATTCAGTTTGATTCTTATGTGAATATATTAAGTATGTGGTAATAATAATTCATTTAATTTATAATGTCAAGTATCTAACTAAAAGTTAGTATTTGTCGAAAATTGTATCACTGCATAGTACAGCAGCTATGATAAACTCAACTTAATCTTTATTTTCATATGAAAGGGGCTTTGGATATTATGACCCTGCAGCAGTTAAAGTATGTCATTGAAATCGCGAACAGGGGGTCTATGAACGAAGCGGCCAAGCGTCTGTTTATTTCACAGCCGAGTCTTTCCAACGCTATGATGGATCTGGAGGAAGAGCTTCAAATTACGATTTTCGAGCGCACGAATAAGGGCATCACGCTGACAAACGAAGGAGCCGAGTTTTTAGGCTATGCACGTCAAATCATAGAGCAGGCGGAGCTGCTGGAGAATCGTTACTTGAACGGAAAGCTGTCTCCGCAGCATTTCTCGGTCTCCACCCAGCATTATGCTTTTGCTGTGAACGCCTTTGTTCATTTGGTACGGGAATACGGTCATGATGAATATGAGCTGGCTCTTCGCGAGACCAAAACCTATGAAATCATTGAGGATGTAAAATCAAGGTACAGTGAGATAGGTATTCTCTATTTGAATGATTTCAATATTAAGGTGATCAATAAGCTGTTAAAAGAAGCGGGTCTACAGTTTAACAGTCTGTTTATAGCTAAGCCGCATGTTTTTATTAGCATTCATAATCCGCTCGCCAAACAGAAAATGGTGACGATCGATCAGCTGCGGGAATATCCGTATTTGTCCTTTGAGCAGGGAGAGTACAATTCGTTTCATTTTTCAGAGGAGATATTGAGTACGCTATCGCATCCCAAAAGCATTCGAGTGAATGATCGGGCGACGCTATTTAATTTGCTGATTGGCTTAAATGGGTATACCATTTCAACCGGAGTGCTTAGCTCTGATTTAAACGGCAATGAGATCATTCCCGTCCCGTTGGATTGCAGCGAGACGATAAATGTCGGGTGGATATGCCATAAAAATGCTTCGCTTTCCCCGTTGGCACGGGCTTACATCGAGGCTTTAGAGCAGGCCATCAAGGATTGATAAGGTAGCTGCAGCTGGAGAGTCAGGGAGTTGATATAGCTTTTAGCTATAACTAGTTATAGCTAATTGGAGTTACTTTATAGCCAAGCAGGTATGATATTTTTCTATTAACGAATTTCAAGTTCGATTACTCAACCTAAAGGAGAATATCAGCCATGTGTAACGTAACGGTTCAAGGAACCTCGAGAAATGCAGCACCATATAGATTTGATGTAGTCGGCAGCTTTTTGCGTCCGGAGTCCATCAAGAATGCGAGAGAAAAGTTTGGCAAGGGAGAAATTTCTGCCGAGGAGCTCTCCAAGATTGAGGATGCGGAAATTATCAAGCTCGTTGCGAAGCAAAAAGAGGTTGGACTTAAGGCTGTAACAGACGGTGAGTTCAGACGCTCCTGGTGGCATTTGGATTTTATGTGGGGTCTTGATGGCGTGGAAAAAGGAGAGGTTGGTCAGGGCTATGTTTTCCAGGGACTTGAGACAAGAGCGGAGACCGCGCGTTTGACCGGGAAAATCGGATTTACCAAGCATCCTTTTGTAGATCACTTCCGCTTCCTGAAGGGGGCAGCTGGCGAGGATGCTGTTGCACGTCAGACGATCCCGGCACCTGCCCAATTTTTAGCGGAGCTGCTTCGTCCTGAAAATAAAGCGTCTACGGATACTTATTACAGCAGTCTGGACGAGCTGGTGAAGGATACCGCTAAGGCTTATCATGACGCTATTCTTGCTTTCTACGACGCGGGCTGCCGAAATTTGCAATTGGACGATTGCACATGGGGGATGCTTTGCGATCGCGATTTTTGCAAGATTCTGGAGCAAGGTGGTCTTAGTGTAGAGGAAATTTCGAAGCTGTATGCGGGTGTAAATCAGGAGGCGATTACGAACCTGCCATCCGATCTTGTTATTACAACTCATGTGTGCCGCGGCAACTATCATTCTACCTGGGCATCCTCAGGCGGCTATGAGCCGGTAGCGAAAACCTTGTTTGGAATCCAGCATATCGATGGATATTATCTGGAATTCGATACCGACCGCTCAGGAGATTTTACGCCGCTTAAGGAGCTTAAGGATCAACAGGTCGTCCTTGGACTGTTCTCATCTAAAACAGGTGATTTGGAGGACAAAGCGGAGATTGTTGCAAGAATCAAGGAGGCCGCTGAAATCGTGGATCTTGACCAAATCTGCCTTAGTCCGCAGTGTGGATTTGCATCTACAGAGGAAGGCAATATTTTGACTGAAGAGCAGCAGTGGCGCAAGCTCGCATTGATTAAAGAAGTCGCGGATGAAATTTGGAAATAGGCAGCAAACAAATTTGCAAGAGCCGGGTTGAAATGGGAAACTCCGATTTCGCCAGGCTCTTTTTTTACATTGTGCAGAATAAGTTGATAAACTTCATTTAATCTGAGCTTGCTGAAATGTTATTATAGTCATTGAGTAAACGTTTAAGGACAAGGAGTGTGCCTAGTGACAAAGACTACTCAAAAAACGCTGCGCAATGAAGTCATGTATTCCATTTATGTTCGTAATCATAGTGAGGAAGGGACCTTTAAGGCGGTTGAGCAGGACCTGGATCGCATTAAAGGTCTGGGCGTGGATATCATTTGGCTGATGCCTGTTCATCCTATCGGTGTGAAGGCGCGAAAGGGCAAGCTCGGAAGCCCTTATGCCAATCAGGATTATCGTGAGATCAATCCCGAGTATGGAACTATGGAGGATTTCAAGGATCTGGTCAACGCTATTCATGATAAAGGCATGAAGTGCATTATCGATGTAGTGTACAACCATACTTCCCCCGACTCCTGGCTCGTGGATAATCATCCCGAATATTTCTTCAAAAAGCCTGACGGCTGCATGGGCAACCGTGTCGGTGATTGGAGCGATATCGTTGATTTGGATTACAATCAGCCTGAGCTTTGGGATTATCAGATCGAATCCCTGAAAATGTGGGCGGGGATCGTAGACGGCTTCCGCTGTGACGTGGCGCCGCTGGTACCTCTGGATTTCTGGCTTCGTGCCCGTGAAGAGGTGGGACAGGTTAACCCTGACTGTCTCTGGCTCAGCGAATCGGTCGAACCTGATTTTATTTTATATCTCCGGTCGGAAGGTATGGTCGCTCTGTCTGATTCCGAGATTTATCAGGCATTTGATATAAGCTATGATTATGATATTCATAACTATTTCAAAGGATATCTGACCGGAGACTATAAGCTCAGCTATTATGCGGACAAGGTGAACATGCAGGAATACATTTATCCGGAAAATTACGTCAAGCTGCGTTATCTGGAAAACCATGATCAGCCGCGGGCCAAAGCATTGATTCCGAATGACAACGATTTATTGAATTGGACCGCATTCGTATATTTCCAGAAGGGCGTAACGATGATTTACGCAGGCCAGGAAACAGAAAACGACGTTTGTCCTGACCTGTTCAACAAGGACACGGTCAACTGGAATACAGGCAAGGAGCTTTCAGCATTTATGAGTGCGCTTTATTCTATCAAGAAGAAGGAGATTGTAGCTCAGGGCAGCTATCTGTTGAAGGCTCTTGATAATGAGGATATTCTAGTTGGCAAATATACTTGGGGAGAACATAGGCTGATCGGCGTGTTCAGCATGAAAGGTAAATCGGCTGAGATCGAGGTGGAGCTGCCTGACAATACTTATACGAATCTGATAGACGGCAGCGAGATTACAGTAAGCGGAGGTAAACTGCTTTCTGCTCACAAGCCGATCATCATCGAAATATAGTCGAGCTAAAAAAAGATTGCGATATACTAATTCGCGATCTTTTTTTGTTAGAATTTTACCTATACGATCAAGCTCAAAACTATTATGATGAGGATTGGCAGCAATAAATTATACATAAGTTTGGAGCGACAGGACGATGTGGGCAATCATAGCAATTTTGGGGCTGGCTCTATTTATAATCTGTATTCCGGCCCTGGTATTTTCTATCAAAGGTAAAAAGAAGGGAGGCACAGCGGTTTATATCGTATTGGCGGGAATCAGCTATTGTATCATGTTATTCGGTGGCCTGGAGGCCGTTAAAGAATATAAAGCGTTACAAAAAAACGCTCCCATAGAAGCTCAGGCGGAAAATCCAGCTGTATTAAAGCTCCCAACGGAGCCGTCTCCTGCTGAGTCGGTAGCAGCAGAAGAAGAGCAGAAAAACAGCGGTCTGGAAGCGGAGAAACCGGTCGAGTCGCCTTTGCCGGAGATTGAAGCTCCGGATGAAGTGATCAGCGATGAGATTCCGGACGAAGTAATTAGCGACGAGATCCCGGATCAAGAGGAGCCCCCGGCAGTCCGGAGCTCTATTCCCGAGCAAATAACCGCTTCGGGAGGAATCGGAGATACGCTCTCCGTTCTGAAAGATGAGTACGGTCACAATGCGGGAGATGACAAGCAGGCTTCTTTTAAAAGAGGAGTATTAACCGCGCAAATGTTAGGCAACGGTCGCGCCTACAAGCTGGATTATCGGTTTGCAGGCACTCTGGGTGATGCGATGCTGGCGGTGAATGACATGATTCCTTCGGATTCGGTTCAATTGGACTCTGCAGTCACCAATGATACAGTAGTGTTTAGCTATAGCAGCGAAATGCTGAACTCCATTGTTGAGCCGGGCCAGTTTATCGCTAAATTTACGTATACCAGAGTTGGTAAAGTGTCGATAGTAAGCCATATCAGCATCAATCTGGGCAGCTTGACAAAAACTAAATCAGAAGGGGAGACTCACCTGGTAACCCCTATGTAATATATAACCAAAAAAAGGGTCGCAAACGAATCGTTAAAGCTTCAAGGATTATCCCTGTGCATTAACGATTCGATTGCGGCCCTCATTTTTTGCCTGGTATAAAGCTTTATCTACTTCATCGAACAGCTCATCCAATATCTCCTGGGGAGTCTGGGAATTTTCGCTCGTGATATTGTTAATAAACAGCAAGCCCATACTTATCGTGATCGACATAGCAGGCTTGTCCGGCTGCAGGGTGATTTGATTTGATTCCACGGACGACTTAATTCTCTCGGCGAGGCTGTTCGCTTGGTCCTGATTGCTTTTAGGGAGGTAAATAACAAATTCCTCACCGCCATATCTGGCTAAAACATCGTTAGGTCGGAGCGTTTGCTGGATGGCCTCTACCGTGCTGCATAACACGGCATCACCAGCCAAATGTCCGTATTTATCATTAATCCGTTTGAAATAATCGATATCAAGCAGCAGTATGGAAAATGGCTCAGGAGCTCTTTTATGATTCGTTATTTTTTGCTGCAGCAAATGGGTCAGATAGCTGCGATTATAGCAGCCGGTCAAGCTATCCGTAATCGTCATTTGCTTCAGCTTTTGATTCGTCTGGAATAGCTCTTGCTGTATGGAAACGAGCGATTTGTTCCGGCTTTGCAAAATTTCATTCTGCAGATGAGTTTCATCAACCAGGCTGCGAACCTCTGTAATATCCTGAAAAGTAATAATTCTTCCAATCATCGTATTCCCGACGAGAATCGGAACAGCCTGGATTTTGATATGGCATGGGTTAATTGCATTATATACACGATAAGTCAGCTCGACTTCCGCTACCTCCAGGGGAGACACCTGATACGTTGCCAGAAAGGATCGGGTGTTCGTAATGGCTTCGCCAGGCGGGATCACCACATCAATATCGAACCGGTCCCCAATATGCAAGCTTAAATAGGAAGGCAGGGATTGATTAACCTCCACTACAATATCATTATCGTCCAGCACCAGAATTCCTAGCGTTATCGTATTTATGATATCCTGATGAGCAATGGTTACAATATCCAAAACCTTGTCACGGTGAATAGCAACGACAAAAAAGATGGCCGAGATTAATATGCCTAAAGAGGTTAACCCCGGGATGACTGGAAAGGTCGGAGCTGACAGAACATTTAGAACAATATCAGCCGTTATGAACAGGATCATAATGATCATGCCTTTAAGCACTTGCTTCACTTGCTTTTTGATACGTGGAGCCGTTTTTTGAGACGTTAATGTCGTAAACATGATAAAAAGAGAGCTGAACACATAAGCGATCAACAGGCTGAAAATAGGCCAGAAAAGCGGACCATAGATTCTTTGTACGTATCCTCCATGTAATGGCTCTACGAACATGGCATTTGGATTATACATAACCGCTGCTATGGCAAGCAGAGCTGGAATGAATAACGGTATATATTTGGTTTTGCGGAAAAATTGCGATTGTCCCGTGAGAAACAGCGTGAACAGCAGCCAGCCTACGGACAGCAGCGCCAGATCAGTAAAGGCGAGCTTCACATAAAATAATTGAAACATCGTGTTATCCGTAGTTTTTAAGGCAAACTGGCAAAAAGGCCAGACCATCATCGAAAAATGAAACGCAAAATACACCTTATGCAGGTTAGTAATTGTGACAGATGCAAACACATAAGCCAACAGAATAAATAGTAGAAAGAATAATATGAGGTCGATCCACACAATCAGACCCAATATTCAACACCTCTTATACGTAAATTAGTCAATGATTTTTTTGGGCCAAAAGTCTTGTTTCATATATTAATATATTAGTAGAGTTAAAATAATACAACAAAATTAAGGAAACATTGATCATTTGTTCATTAATCCTGCAATTTAAGAAGAGGGTGGGCTTGTGAAGGCGACTACTTATTCGTTGCACGGAAACGCTCCGGGTACAGAGCAGTTTTACCGTGCAGCATCATTAATGGCAGATGAATTGATTGAAATAACTAACGGAGAGAAAGCGCTGCATGAATTTGATCAGTTTGTCTTGAAAAAGAGCTATGAAGCAATGGAGGCTCTCGTATATGTTCTGGAATTTGTAATGATCGGTATTTTGCTGAAAAAATATGGAGGTAAGGGAACGTTATTACATGAGCATGGCGGCAAGGTACTCGCGAGATTGTTCGCATTAAAACGAAAGGGAAAAAGCAGCAGAGCTGTCATCGGCAGGCTTAAGGGGATCGTCAATACTACGCTGCTTGTTCATGAAGGAAAGGTGGTGAGCAGGGCTGCTGATCTTGCCGGCATCAAGCAGTTCTATAGATTGCTGGGCTGGCTGGAGTCCACTGATGAGTTCGAGCAGGAAACCAAAAGGCTGCAGATTTGGGGCGAATTTTTTAGTGGAAAATCGTTAGACGACAGCACTCGAGAGCTGTTGCGGGCCATGGAGCTTGCCGATTGGTTCGAGCAGAGAAGTCTTGAAATATTAGGCGCATACACCACTAACGTTGACTCATTTATTGATAACAAGCACTCCGGTCTAAGGTGGAAGGAAAATCAAATATTTTGCACCCGCTCCCGAGTGGAATACCATTTGAATATGGTTGGAGCCGAGCTGATGAACCGGGCATTCCGTAGTGATTTCCTGAATACAGAGGAGAAAAGAGTTCTTCTTCCCATCTGCATGAGAGAAAAAGGCGAGGGGAGCTGCCGCGCTGTACAGACGGAGCATGGTTATCTGTGCAAGGGCTGCATGAAGGATTGTCAGGTGAACAGTATAGCTGCATTGGGCCGCCAGCATGATTTCCAGGTCTACATGGTTCCGCACGCTTCTACGGCATTTGGACAGCGCAAGGAGGCTGACAGTGGCAACATTGGAATAGTTGGTATCGCTTGTCCCCTGAATTTAATATCGGGAGGCTACAAAGCCAGGGAGCTGGGGTATGAACCGCAATGTGTGCTCCTGAATTACTCCGGCTGCTCCAGACATTGGCATGACACTGGAATAGTAACAAATATTGAGCTGGACAGATTAAAAAGCCTCTTAGAAATTACTTGATAAAAATAGAGCCTCCAAACCCGCAGATATGTGGGATGGAGGTTCTTTTAATTTTAACCATTTTACATCAAAAGTCCTATTATTATTGTGGATA
>RCUU01000656.1_pt1 | contig 18302 bp, 14 predicted proteins | sample 2166211 | NCBI WGS metagenome assembly RCUU01 (sample SAMN09932620, study PRJNA488358) | compost metagenome | feature: garden; material: soil; isolation source: compost soil in phenylacetic acid-enriched culture | place: Germany: Experimental Botanical Garden Goettingen | collected 2016-01-27
TTCGCTCCTACAGTTCCAAACTTCCCCTCCATCCCTTTTCCCTTTTGTTAGTTTTTCAAGTTCGCTCTATATAACATTTTATACTAACATTCGGGTAAGTAATATTCCACCGGTCCGGGAAACTATTCGGCCAGCCTTGCAATCGCCGCTTCCACCGTAAGCAGTTCTTCGCTTTGCTGCAACATATCCTTGAGCTGGAGCTTGCCTTCGGCGGATTCACTCTCCCCGATCAGAATGACGTAGCGGATGCTCTTCGCGTTCGCTGCGGCCAGCGTTTTCTTCAGCTTGCGTTTCCCGGTATCCACGGCAGTACGGATGCCGGCGGCCCGGAGTAGAGCAGCGGCTGTTAAAGCCTGCGGCATATACTCCCCGACAGGTATGACCAGCACCCCCGAAGCTTCCTCCCGGACAGGCCGTTCTCCAAGCAGCGCCATAATCGACTCCATGCCGAAGGAAATGCCCACTGTAGGATATTCGATGTCTTCCCGCCCCACAAGCTTTCCGATGATCGAGTCATATCTGCCCCCGCCGCCCAGGCTGGAAGTGTAGGCACCCGATGCATCGAAGATTTCGTAGACCGTCCCTGTGTAGAACGACAGTCCGCGTGACAGAAAAGGATCGAACACGCAGGTTTCCGCAAGTCCAATCTCAGCAATCAGCCGCTGCAAAGCCAGCACCTCCAGAGCACCCGGCTGCCCGGCTAGCCCATATTTCTCCGCCAGCTCTTCAAAAGACGGAGCATCCATGTCCAGCAGCTCCGCAAGTCTACCTAGAGCAGCCGGTGTCAATCCTTTCTCTTGAAGCTCTGCGAGCACGCCGCGGCTGCCGATCTTGGCCAGCTTGTCGAGTGTCAGCATCACTGTGAGGTGTTCTTCCGCAGTAACGCCCACTGCCGTCAAAACTTCCCCGAGAAAACGCCGGTTGTTCCACTTCAGGATGACGGGAATCTCCAGCCTGCGGAAGGCTTCCGCTGCGAGCTGCATCAGCTCCGCTTCCCCCTGCGGGCCTGCAATGCCCACCACATCGGCGTCGCATTGCAGGAATTCGCGCAGGCGGCCTTTTTTGACCGGTCCATCCCGGAACACCTTGCCGATCTCATAGCGCTTGTAAGGAAATTCAATACCCGGATTCAGGGCGATCACCTTGGCAAAAGGAATGGTCAGATCGTAGCGCAGTCCAAGCCGGCGGCCGCCCTGGTCGGTAAGCTGATACATCTCGCGCAGAATCTCGTCGCCTCCCGCATATTTGGAGGTCAGCAGCTCCAGCTCATTCAGCAGAGTGGTATCCATGGATTCAAAATCATAAAGTTCAAACAATTCGGTCAGCGTGGAGCGGACCTTCTGGCGGATGGCCTGCTCCCGGCCGAAATAATCATAGGTTCCTTTTACATTCTGCATGCTTAGCAGCTCCTTATCATCTTTATCTGTTGAAAACAAAAAACGCGCCGGACCTCGTGGTCCCGCGCGCAGATATGCGGCAGGGAGGCCAAACGCAAAATGCGTCAGCCCTCCCTGAAAAATGTTCAGGAGTGCTAACGCTGCTTGTGGTGATGATGCCGATTCAGTATGATAGTAATGCTGTTCATGAGCATCAGATCCTTTCAAGGCTGGATTACAGCACATTATAGCGGATCGGGAGAAGTCACGCAAGACCCGGCCCGCAGATTCTATCCATAAGCAAAGGGAGTATTTACTGTGAACGATACACAAATTATTGCCGAAGCCGAAAACTTCGCCAAAGAGCAATTGGGCCAGGACACAACCGGCCATGACTGGTTCCACACGGACCGTGTGCGCAATACGGCGGCGCTGATCGCAGAGATGGAGCAGGCTGATGTGTTCATCTGTACAATAGCCGCGCTGCTGCATGATGTGGCAGACGAGAAGCTCAATCCATCCAAAGAAGCGGGACTCGACAAAGTACATAACTGGTTGGCAGAGCACCTGAGTGATGAGGGGCTGATCAGGCACATCATGCAGATTATTGAAACGATGTCCTTCAGCGGCGGCGGGGGCGAGCCCATGTCCACACTCGAAGGGCAGGTGGTGCAGGACGCGGACCGGCTCGATGCGCTGGGCGCGATCGGGATCACGCGGGTGATGGTTTTTTCGGGGGCCAAGGGACGTCCGGTCTATGATCCGGAAATTCCGCCGCGTGATGAATCCCTGCAGAAGGAGTACCGCGACTATTCCAAGGGAACGGCGGTCAATCATTTTTATGAGAAGCTTTTGAAATTGAAGGACCTGATGAATACCCCGTACGGGCGCAAGCTGGCGGAGGAACGGCACGCGTTCATGGAGAGCTTTTTGGAACAGTTTTATAAGGAATGGAATCAAGGGAGCCGGAAGCTGTTATAATAAAAGCATGCACAAAATGGAAGGAACAACTACATGAGCGAATTGCAGTTTAGAGATTACGGGTTAAATGAAGAGATCATCCGCGCGCTGGATGTGCTGAATTACCTGGAGCCTACCGAGGTGCAGAGCAAAGTCATTCCTGTTGCCTTGAAGGGCCGGGATCTGATCGTCAAGTCACAGACCGGAAGCGGCAAAACCGCATCGTTCGGCATCCCGCTCTGTGAACTGGTGGATTGGGCGGAGAACAAGCCGCAGGCTCTGGTGCTGACGCCGACCCGCGAGCTGGCCGCACAGGTTAAGGAGGACATCACGAATATCGGGCGCTTCAAACGGATCAAGGCGGTTGCTTTGTTCGGCAAGCAGCCGTTTGCCCCGCAGAAACAAGAACTTACGCAAAAAACGCATATCGTCGTGGGCACGCCGGGACGTGTGTTCGATCATATCGAGCGCGGCACGCTGCCGCTGAACCGGATCAAATATCTGGTGATCGATGAAGCGGATGAGATGCTGAGCATGGGGTTCATTGAGCAGATTGAACAGATTATCCAGAAGCTGTCCCCGGAGCGCGTGACGATGCTGTTCTCCGCGACGCTGCCGGATGCCGTGAAGAATCTGTGCCTGAAGTATATGAACGGACCGGTGGACATTGAGATTGAGGCCAGCGGCATTACAACAGCAACGATTGAGCATGCTCTGATTGAAGTCAGACAAGCTGCCAAGTTTGGGCTGCTGCTCGACCTGCTTACGGTGGAGAACCCGGACAGCTGCATTATTTTTTGCCGGACGCAGGAGCAGGTGAACGAGCTGTTCCGCGGCATGGCCGACCTGGAGTATCCGGTGGACAAGATTCATGGCGGGATGATGCAGGACGAGCGGTTTGAGGTCATGAACGCTTTTAAAAGAGGCCAGTTCCGCTACCTGATCGCCACCGATGTAGCCGCGCGCGGGATTGATATTGAGAACATCACCCATGTGATCAACTACGATATTCCGATGGAAAAAGAGAGCTACGTGCACCGTACCGGACGCACCGCACGCGCCGGCAAAAGCGGCAAAGCGATCACCTTCGCCACACCGAACGAACACAAGTGGGTCCAGGATATCGAGAGCTATATCGGGTTCAGCCTCCCGGCGATGAAAGCTCCTTCGGAGGATGCCGTGGCCTACGCCAAGCCTGCGTTTGAAGCGAAGCTGGGCAAGCAGCAGGTCCGCAAGAAGGGCAAGTCTGAGGTCATGAACGAGGACATCATGAAGCTGTACTTCAACGGAGGCAAGAAAAAGAAGCTGAGAGCCGTCGATTTCGTCGGCACCCTGGCGAAGCTCGAAGGGATCACTGCGGAAGACATCGGGATCATCACGATCCAGGACAATGTAACCTACGTCGATATCCTGAACGGCAAAGGCGTGCAGGTCCTGCAGGCGATGAAGGATACCACCATCAAGGGCAAGCTGCTGAAGGTGCATATCGCGAAGAAGTAGGTTCAGCAGAAGAGCTGAGGGAAAAAGTAAACTAAATCACGTCAAAAGAAAGCGTATTCTTTTTTCTTGCCAAACGACTGGTTTGGTGTTATTCTGGCTTTGGGATTGTTACTGAAAAGGCAAAACCCATGACATGTTGAGACATGTTTTGGGTTTTGCCTTTTTTTGTCTCCCGTCTGCCTTTGACCGCCTGCAGCTATCAGGAAACGGAGTTGGTGATGATGATATTCAAGTCCAATTGGAAGCGCTTAACATCATGGGATCTGAACATTTTCGTCCAGTCGGGATAAAGGGAGGCAGCTTGATGATTATCCAAAAAATCTTTAACAACAACGCAATTGTCGCCAAAGACACGCAAAAGCAGGAGCTTGTTGTTATGGGCCGCGGTATTGGATTCAAAAAGAATATGGGGGATGAGGTGGAGAAGGAGCTGATTGAGAAGGTATTTATCCTCAAGCAAAAGGAAGCCTCGGAGAAATTCAAGCTGCTGCTGGAGGATGTGCCTTCCGAATATGTGTCACTGTGTTATGACATTATTGAGTATGGCAAAAATATGCTGGGGGTTCCTCTAAGTGATTATATCTATGTTACCCTCACGGACCACATTTTCAATACCTTCAAAATGCATGATGACGGCATCCGCAATCCTAATCCGCTAATATGGGAGATTAAAAAGATATATCCCAAAGAGTTCGCCATCGGACTGAAGGCGCTCGAATTCATTGAAGATTCTGCAGGCAAAAAGCTGCCGGAAGATGAAGCGGGCAATATCGCCCTTCATTTGATCAATGCCCAGCTGGGCAGCTCGCACAGCAAGACCACAGATGTCGCCGGGCAAACGCAAAGAATCCAGGACATTCTTAACATTATCAAATACACCTACAATAACAATCTGGATGAACAATCCGTCAGCTTTGAGAGGTTCATTACCCATCTGCGGTTTTTCTTCCAGCGGATACACCACAAGAAGAAGATGGAGCTGGAGGATGATTTTCTGCTGAGGCAGGTCAAGGCCAAATACCAAAAGGCTTATAACTGCATGCTGAAAGTTGAGAAGTATCTGAACACCGGACTGTCGGATGAGGAAAAGCTGTATTTAACCATCCACATCCATCGCGTGACGGAAAGACAAACCGAATAGAAATTTTGGATTGTTACTGGTAAAGCAGGCGAGACCAAAATAGACAGCAGGCTGAATGCGCTGTTTATTGGGTCCCGTCTTTTTTTATATGAACAATATCAAATAAAGGAGCGATCAACATGAAATACGAAAAGCTGGCAAAAGACATTATCCAGGGCGTCGGCGGCAAGGAGAACGTGAACAGTCTGACACACTGCATCACCCGACTGCGGTTTAAATTAAATGATGAGAGCAAAGCCAACACGGAGAGCCTGAAGAATATGGATGGTGTTGTGACTGTAGTACAGAGCGGAGGGCAGTATCAGGTTGTTATCGGCAACCATGTGCCTGAAGTGTATGAGGATGTTGCGGCAATCGGGGGATTTCAAGCGGCGTCTGCCGAGGTGCCAGATGAAAAAGTCGGCCTGTTCAATAAGTTCATTGATATGATTTCCGGCGTGTTCACACCAACGCTCGGCGTACTCAGCGCAACCGGGATGATCAAGGGTTTTACCGCACTGTTCCTTTCTCTTGGTATACTCACTAGCACATCCGGCACCTATCAGATTTTGAATGCGATCGGGGATTGCTTATTCTACTTCTTCCCGATATTTCTCGGATACACGTCCGCTAAAAAGTTCAATACCAATATTTTTATCGGGATGGCGATTGGGGCAACGCTGGTCTACCCTACCTTTTCCAGCATCACCGCTTCCGGTGAACCGCTATATACCTTATTCAGCGGCACCGTGATCGAATCGCCGGTCTATCTGACATTTTTGGGCATCCCGGTCATTCTGATGAGCTATGCGTCGAGCGTCATTCCGATTATTCTCTCCACATATGTCGGGGGCAAGATCGAAGGCTTCTTTAAAAAGTTCATCCCCAGCGTAGTGCGGACCTTCCTGGTTCCCTTCTGCACACTGCTCATCATTGTCCCGCTCGCCCTGATTTTTATTGGACCGGTTGCCACCTGGGCAGGTCAGCTCCTTGGTGCAGGCACACTGTTTATTTATAACCTGAGTCCGATGATTGCCGGTGTGCTGCTTGGCGGGTTTTGGCAGGTATTTGTTATTTTCGGCCTGCACTGGGGATTTGTGCCGATTGCCATCAACAACGTGACCGTGCTTGGCTATGATACGATTCTGGCCGGAGTATTCGGTGCCTCCTTTGCCCAGACGGGTGTCGTGCTGGCGATTCTGCTGCGGACGAAAAACATAAAATTGAAATCGCTTTCTGTACCGGCCGTGATCTCGGGAATCTTCGGGGTTACGGAGCCCGCCATTTATGGGATTACCCTCCCGCGCAAGAAGCCCTTTATTCTGAGCTGTATTGCCGGCGGACTCGGTGGGGGGATTATTGGAATCATGGGGACCAAAGGTTATATCATTGGCGGATTGGGTATTTTTGGGATTCCAAGCTACATCAGCCCCGGAGGAATGGATAGAGGTTTTGCCGGTGCAATCATTGGAATTTCGGTCAGCTTCGTGCTAGGCTTCCTGCTGATGTACTTCGGCGGCTTTAAGGATGATGAGGTGAAGCAGGACAACAAGGAACCCCGTTCTGGAGACCCGTTAATCAAGCAGGAAACGGTTAGCAGCCCGCTGAAGGGTGAAGTGGTCGCGTTGTCCGATGTGAAGGACGAAGCTTTCTCTACAGGCGCACTAGGCAAAGGCATCGCCATTGAACCTGCGGAAGGCAAAGTATTTTCACCGGTAGACGGCGTGTTGACCTCGCTGTTTGCTTCCGGCCATGCCATCGGGATCACCAGTGAGCATGGTGTGGACATTCTGATTCACGTCGGCAAGGACACTGTCAAATTAAAAGGCAAACATTTTACACCAAAGGTCAAGCAAGGGGATACCGTCAAAAAAGGTGATTTGCTCATGGAATTTGATATGGAAGCGATCAGAGCGGCAGGGTACATCTTAACGACTCCTGTAATCGTCTCTAATTCCGGCAACTATCTGGATGTCATTGAAACCGGCAAGAAAAGCATCGGGTACAAGGAAGATTTGCTGACCGTCATGATCTAGTTAACCCAATATAAGGAGGAATATTAATGAATGAGCTGACGAAGAATTTTCCGCAAGGATTTTTATGGGGAGGGGCAACGGCGGCGAACCAACTGGAAGGCGGGTATAGGGAAGGAGGCAAAGGCCTCAGCACGGCAGATATGATTACGGCCGGAACGCATACCACGCCCAGAAGAATTACTTCTGTACTGGAGCAGGGGGTGAACTATCCGAGCCACGAAGCCATTGACTTCTATCATCACTATAAGGAGGACATTCAATTATTTGCCGAGATGGGTTTCAAGGTTTACCGGATGTCCATCGCCTGGTCCAGAATCTTTCCGAACGGGGACGATGCGCAGCCTAATGAGGAAGGCTTGAGGTTCTATGACAGTGTGTTTGCCGAATTGAAAAAGCATCATATCGAGCCGCTCGTAACCATCTCGCACTACGAAGCTCCCTTTCATCTGGCGGAGCAATACAATGGCTGGTCCAACCGCCGGGTGATCGGCTTTTATGTTAACTATTGTGAGGTGATTTTTAACCGGTATAAGGATGTGGTCAAATATTGGCTGACCTTCAACGAGATCAATATTCTGACGATGCCTTTCGGGTCCTTTATGGCGGGCGCTCTCCTGCCGGAGGGCGATGCGGATTTTGGCAATACGGCGGGGGACAATGAGCGGCTGAGATATCAGGCTCTGCACCACCAGTTCATCGCAAGTGCGCGGGCAGTGAAGCTTGGGCACAGCATCAATAAGGATTTTAATATCGGCTGTATGATCGCATATATGTGCTCCTACCCGCTGACCTGCAGTCCTGAGGATGTTACACTCGCCCAGCAAAAGGATCATTTGACCAACTTCCTGTGCTCCGATGTTCAGGTGCGGGGGGCGTATCCCGGATTCGCCAAACGATATTTTAGTGAAAAGGGCATTGAACTCGTAATGGAAGAAGGTGATGAGGTGATTCTGCGGGAGGGCCGGGTGGATTTCTACAGCTGCAGCTATTACTCCTCCACCTGTGTAAGTGCTGATCCGGACCAGGAGAAGGTTGGCGGGAATCTGTCCATGGGTCTGAAGAATCCCTATCTGGAAGCCAGCGCCTGGGAGTGGCAGATTGACCCGAAGGGCCTCAGATGGTCCTTGAACCATATTTACAACCGGTATCAAATTCCGCTGATGGTGGTTGAGAACGGCCTTGGTGCTGTAGATACCGTAGAAGCAGACGGCTCCATTAATGATGATTACAGGATTGGCTACCTCAGAGCGCATATTGCGGAAATGAAGGAGGCTGTGGCTGACGGTGTGGAGCTGATCGGGTATACCCCATGGGGCTGCATCGATCTTGTAAGCGCCGGGACTGGCGAAATGAAGAAGCGCTACGGCTTCATCTATGTAGACAAAGATAATGAAGGCCAAGGGACGCTTGCCCGCTCGCGCAAGAAGAGCTTCTCCTGGTACAAGAAGGTCATCGCAAGCAATGGGGAGGAACTGGAGTAGTTCGGCTGGAGATGGTAAAGGTAGAGTCGCGATAGAGCGATTTCCCTAAGGGCAGGGAGCGGTTTCTAGGACACAACAGCGATCTTGCAGGAGCAGCGTTAATTGATCTGATTACAGTAAGGGACAGTCCCAGGAAGCCAATTTGTGGCTTTTGGGACTGTCCCTTTGCATTGCAGAGATAGGGTGGGCTGCTTACTGCTGAGCGTCTCCGTATGCCCGGATCTCGATCAGCTCCGCATGGCGGCTTCCGTTCGTGGATTCAATCACAACCCGAAGGCTCTGCGCGTGCACAGGCTCCGGCAGGCGGTGGATCACTTTACGCTTGCGGTTGCCGGTTCCGGCGGCAATTTCCGTCCACTCTCCGCCGGCGCCGCGGGCTTCCACCCGGTAATCGCGGACCAGCTCGGGGATGATGGCAAACGGTGTGCGGTGATGATGCAGATTCACCAGGTCCTCATTGACATCATCGTTGAAGGTCAGATGAACCTCGCCAAGCGTTTGCGTTTCCTCCCATTCCAGCTGCAGCCACTCCGGCTTACCGTCCTTCATCGGCTCCGACATCCACTGCTGTGGTCCGCCGTACGGACGGTGGTAGCCGTTCACCGCTTTGTCCGCAGCGAATGCTGCGGTTGGCGAGCTCAGGCGGAAGCAGAATGGCCGGCGGGCCTGACCTTTCATCTTCCAGAGGACGACGGGCTGATCCGTAGAATGGTCCTCCAGTTCCTTGGAGACCTGCGGCTGTTCATCCTTGAAGAACACCAGCACACCGCTGTGCGGCTCCAGCGAATGATGAAGGCTGACCGCAGAATTCGCCTTGATGATTACAAAAGCGTTCTGCGGCTCCTCCGGCTGCCACTGCAGATCAAAAGCAACCCACTGCCGCTGCCCGGCTTCGGCATGTGCAGTTGCCCGTGCCTGCAAGGTGTGCGGCACGTAGTTCTCCCCGCGGCCGGTGTCCCACAGCTCGGCCGTCACTTCCGCTGCCTGCTCCGCGTCCAGCAGCAGCTCAAAGCCGCTGATTCCCGGGTCCGCCGGGAATAGCACGGCCACATCATGCTGCAGCGGGTAGGCTTCGCCCGGCTGCGCCAGCTCAAGTGCGGCCTGCACGCTGGAGGCGCTGATCCGCGCCTGGCGTGCAAGATCCGCTTCATCGCTGCTGCGCAGGCCGATGATCGAGGCGTCCTGCCGCAGCAGCGTCTGCCGCAGCTCCGCAAGGTGCCGCGCGTGCAGCTCGCGCGGCGTGATGCCGAGGCGGCTGCTCAGCGCCGCCCCGGTACCGGCGGCTTCGCCGATGACGGCGCAGGTCGCCATCACCCGCGTCGTGCCGAAGGCGACATGGGAGGCGCTGATATCGCGCCCGGCCATCAGCATATTCCGCACATTGGCGGAATACAGGGAGCGGAAGGGGATGTGATACACCCCGTCCGCATGCATGTGCTTCGAGCCGCTGGCTTCGGCGTACATCCCCTGCGGGGGATGGAGATCGATCGACCAGCCGCCAAAAGCCACGCCGTCCGCGAACCCGCGCTGGGCGATAATGTCGTTCTGGTTCAGCACGTAGTCGCCGATGAACCGCCGGTATTCCCGTTTGCCGGGCAGCGAGCCGACCCATTCCAGCGTCATATTTTCGGCGCCGAATTTGCCGGAGTTTTTGATATAGTCCCAAATGCCGTAAATCACCGACCACAGCTCGTCGCGGATCATTTCATTATCATGCACCGTGTCATGCTCGCCGCCCCATTCAATCCACCAGTAGTGGCAGCCGGAATCGCCGCTTTTGATCACCCGCCGGAGCGGAATCGTCGTTTCCGAAATGTCCTTGGCAAAAGAAGGCGGCACAAAGTTCACCGGTACCCCGGCATCCTTGGTATAAAACAGAATGGTGCTGCCCAGCGTGATGCCGTCAGCCGCCTCAGGGGCCCACTCTTCATCATATTCACTGCGGGCTTCCCGCCCCAGAGAGAATTTCGCCCCGGCCAGGAAACCGATCAGACCATCGCCTGTACAGTCCAGATAAACGCTGCTCTTGAACGTGATCCGCCGCTCCGAGGCCATCATCCAGCCCACTACGGCAGTGATCGTCCGGTCTTCCTCCAGCCCTTCAGCCTGTACTTCATGGACATCTGTATTCAAATAAAGTGTAATATTCGCCTCAGCTTTTACAGCCTCCAGAACCACCAGATCCCAAAGATAAGGATTACCTTCCGGATTGCGGTACTGGTTCTCCACGAACAGCTCACCCATAATCCCTGTTTCCCGGGCATAACGGTTCGTTCCATGCGCGGTTGCCCCACAGACCCAGACGCGCACCTCGCTGCTGGAGTTGCCGCCCAGTACGGGACGGTTCTGTACAAGTGCCACCTTTTGCCCCAGTCTGGCTGCAGCAATGGCTGCGCATACCCCGGCCAGCCCGCCGCCGATTACCGTAATGTCATTATTCACTAGCTCCTGCTTCATAGCTACAGCACCTCTTATTGGTTGATAGTTGAACATATCTATAGTTTCATAATGAAGCTGCGGCTTTACTTTTTAAATACATCTATTTATCATTTAGCATATACTTTATTTCAGAATGGAGAGCCGGAGTATGGAACTGCTGGACCATATCTACTGGAAGCAGAAGAGGGAGTTCGCCCTGCCGAGCGACTGCTATGAATCGTGGGTGGTTTTTGCCGTGGAAGAGGGAGTTTTCCGTTATGAGATTGGAGAGCACACGGGTGAAGCGGGATTTGCCGATCTGGTGGTGTGTCCGCCGGGCATCCCCTTTGTCCGGGAAACGGTCACGCCGCTGACCTTTCATTATATCCAGTTTGCCGGGGGCGGCGAGAATCCGCTCCCGGCCGGTCTGCTGCATTTGAATGACACGAAACGGCTGGCCTCCAATTATGCCTATTTGCGCCAGCTTGCCGAGGACAGCAGCCCCGAAGCCATGGCATGGAAAAGCCACCTCGTTGCCGATCTGTGGCAGCTGTACCATATGGAGAGCAGAGAAGCCGCAGGGCTGCGCAAATTTACCGAAGATGCGCTGATGGCAGAGGCCGCCGCTGCCATTGCCGCGCAAGCCTGGGAACCGCTCAGTCTGCTGGACACTGCCCGGAGCTTGGGATTAAGTCCGGTGCAGCTGACGCGGCGGTTCCGTGAGGCTTTTGGGGAAACGCCGTCTTCGTACCTGAAATCCCTGCGTCTGGCGAAGGCGCGCACGCTGCTGAAGGACAGTGAGCTGACGCTGGCACAGATTGCCGAACGCTGCGGGTATGAGAACGGATTTTATTTAAGCCGAGTGTTTACGGAGGCTTCCGGAATGAGTCCGGCGGAGTACCGGAAGCGGCACAGGGTGTAGGCGGAGGGTGTGAATTCGTAGCTGGAAGCGATACAGGATGCAGCGGCGGGGGAGATTCGAACCTGAAAGCGATATGTAGTATCGCTGCTTCGGAAGCTGCCGCTTCTTTCAAAAGGACGGCGCAGCCTGTCAAAATAACCTTCCGCATCGGCCATGTGCTATGGCTGTCTGCGGAAGGTTGTTTGTGTTCTTATTTAGGAAGGTATGATTCCCTTCAGTTGGGGGCAAGTAACTTTTGGCAGAAGTGTCCAATGGACGGGTTTGTACTGATACATTGGCAAAAATGCCGTTGTTGGAGCGCTCCAGGTAACGTTAAGAAGTTAGTGTAAGAAGCGTACGTATCTTCCGGGGGCTTCGTTAGATGATTAAGTGGAAAAAGGTTAACTAATTCGCTCAAGCACCATGCGCTCCAGCAGATAAGTGGAAAAAGTTTAACTAATTCAGCCTATTTTGCCCCTGGTGGAGAAATACCGCCCAATTAAGTTCCCTTTTTCCACCTAATCCTTACGATTGCTGATTTGGGGGAGAAATAAGTTTCCTTTTTCCACTTACTTACCGACCGCGGGAGCCGGCGCTCCAACAACGGCAGAAATGCCGTTGTTGGAGCGCCGGCGGGCAAACTGCCCAGGCGGGCCGGTTTAACTCAGCCTAGTTCCCCCTGCGAATTACGCTAAGTCCAAAGGATTTAACTTTTTCTGCGAAACTAACCGCTTACCCGTTATACTGGGCCTGATAAAGACGGCTATAGGTGCCTCCGGCATTCACCAGTTCCTCGTGACGGCCTTCCTCGGAGATGCCATCTTCGTTCACGACGATGATCCGGTCGGCATTTTTGATCGTGGTGAGACGGTGGGCGATGACAAGCGTCGTCCGTCCAACGGACAGATCTGCCAGCGATTGCTGGATCGCTGCCTCTGTCTCGGTGTCCAGTGCGGAGGTCGCTTCATCCAGAATCAGGATCGGCGGATTCTTCAGGAACATCCGGGCGATGGCCAGCCGCTGCTTTTGCCCGCCGGACAGCTTCACGCCGCGTTCCCCGATCACGGTATCCATTCCGGCCGGAAGGCCGTTAATCAGCTCCTCCAGATGTGCGCGTCTGGCCGCCTCCCAGATTTCCGGGAGCCCGGCATCCAGTTTGCCATAGGCGATGTTCTCGCGGATAGTGCCGGAGAAGAGGAACACATCCTGCTGTACAATCCCGATTTGCTTCCGCAGTGCGTTCAGCTTCATGTCGCGGATGTCGGTTCCATCAATGGAGATGGAGCCGCCGGTGACATCATAGAAACGGGGCAGCAGGCTGCAAATGGTCGTTTTACCAGCCCCTGAAGGGCCCACAAAAGCAATGGTTTCACCGGCATTGACCTTCAGGCTGATGCCATCCAGCACCGGACGGCCCGGATCATAGCCAAAGCTGACTCGGTCAAAGACGATATCCCCGTGTAGCGAAATGACATCCATAGCTCCGGGTTTGTCAGCGATATCAGGTTCCGTATCAATGACCTCAAGATAGCGTTTGAAACCGGCAATGCCCTTTGGATAACTCTCGATAACGGCATTGATTTTGTCAATCGGCCGGAAAAAGATATTGGACAGCAGAATAAAGGCCACGAATTCGCCAATCTCAAGCTCGCCCTGAATGAAGAACCAGGCGCCGCAGATCATCACAACGATGGTAATCAGACGGGTCATCATATAGCTGACCGATGAGCTTTTGGCCATCAGCTTATACGCCATCAGCTTGGTTTTGCGGAACATCTGATTGTCAACGGCAAAGAGCTGTTTCTCATATTCCTCATTGGCAAACGATTGAACCACGCGGATTCCTCCGACATTATCCTCGATCCGGGCATTGAAGCTGCCCACGTTGCCGAAAAGCTGATGATAAGTGGAGGTCATGTTGCGGCCGAAATGGATGATAATCCAGGCCATGAGCGGAACAATAATGAAGGTGATAACCGCCAGCTTGAGGTTGATGTCTGCCATCAGGATAAAAGCACCCACAAGGGTCATGACCGCAATGAACACATCCTCCGGCCCATGATGCGCCACCTCGCCAATATCGTTCAGGTCATTTGTGATCCGGCCGATCAGATGCCCGGTTTTGTTGTTGTCAAAAAAACGGAAGGATAACTTCTGGATATGATCGAACATCTTTTTGCGCATATCCGTTTCGATGTTGATCCCCAGCATGTGGCCCCAGTAGGTGACGATATATTGCATCGCGGTATTCAGGGCGTAAATGGCCATCAGCGCGATACAGGCGATGAGAATCAGCGGCCAGTTCTGCCCCGGCAGCAGGTCGTCGATGAATGTATTAACAGCCACCGGAAAGGCCAGCTCGAGCAGTCCGGCTCCCACCGCACAGGTGAAGTCGAGAATAAACAATTTTTTGTAAGGGCGGTAATAGGAAAAAAAACGACGCAGCATCTCTTGTTCACTCTTTTCTGTATAGTTATGTATCTCTGTTGAGAGTCATTCTCAATAAGAACCTCATGTTAAGGATACTAAAGAGGGTGAAGGGATTTGTCAACGGAAAAGATGATTATATGGATAACAGTTCCAGTGTTTTTTGCCGTATTACCCAATCCCAATCAACCCTTTCTACATAATTTAAGTGTATTCCAGTAAAAAGGAGGAGTTATCATGGGCGAAAATGTTGGAGGGTACGGCGGCGCTTTTACGTCTACAGGCGCCATTCTGGTTCTGTTCATCCTGCTCGTAATCATTACCAAATCTCTCTGGGTATAATTGCAGTTCTTCGTATACGCCTGAAAGCCAGTCCCAAGGACTGGCTTTTTTGCTGTATGTAGCGGCCAACGTGCCAGAAAATTTGTGCAGCACTGACTGGGAGGGGATATAATGTAACAATGTGATTATTACATAGAACAGCCTTTTACCCGGACAAGCCTGTGGCTTGTCCGGGTAAAGGGCTGCAACCGGGAGGACATCGTGAAAACAAAACAACAAGCCGCTGCTATTCTTGAACTGGACAAGGCCCGGCCGGATACCGGAGCCAGCCGCATCCTGCTGGTTGTGGGCATTATCTTTGTTGCTGCAGCGCTCCGGGCCCCCTTCACGTCTGTTGGACCGCTGCTGGGGATGATCCGTGATGATTTGGGATTGTCCAACACGCTGGCGGGAGCGATTACCACATTGCCGCTGCTGGCATTTGCCCTGCTGTCGCCTTTTGCGCCGCAGCTGGCCCGCCGGTTTGGTACCGCCAACGTTCTCATGCTGGCCATGCTGGGATTGTCCATGGGCATTCTGATCCGTTCGGGTTCGGGCACGGCTATGCTGTTCGCAGGCACAACGATGATCGGTTTGTCCATCGCGGTCTGCAATGTGCTGCTTCCGGGATTGATCAAAGGGAAATTCCCGGAGCGTATCGGACTCATGACCGGTGTGTATACCGTATCCATGAATATCTGTGCGGCTGCCGCGTCAGGCATCAGTGTTCCGCTGGCGCAGCATGCCGGATTTGGCTGGCGGGGTACACTGGCGATGTGGTTTGTCGTGGCCGCGCTGGCGACACTGTTCTGGATTCCGCAGATGCGGAATATGGCTAAGGGAAGTACCGCAGGTCAAAAACAATCCTCCGTTAGGATATGGCGCTCACCCATAGCGTGGCAGGTGACTCTGTTTATGGGTCTGCAATCGCTGCTGTATTACGTGCTGATTGCCTGGTTTTCCGTAATTTTGAGTGAGCGGGGGATGTCCTCAGGGCATGCAGGCTGGATTCTTTCCCTCATGCAGCTGGCCCAGCTGCCGTTTACCTTTTTCGTGCCGCTCTGGGCGGGCAGAATGAAAAACCAGCGCAGCCTGGTGCTTATTACCTCCATTCTTTTTATGATTGGTATTCTCGGTGTCTGGCTCGGCAGCAACGCCTGGATGACGTTTTGGGCTATTTGCATCGGAATCGCCGGGGGATTCGCCTTCGGACTCGTTATGATGTTCTTCAGTCTGAGGACCCGCAGTACGCAGGAAGCCAGCGAGCTGTCCGGCATGGCCCAATCGGTCGGATATCTGCTGGCAGCAATGGGGCCCGCACTGTTCGGGCTGCTGCATGACGTGACCCATAGCTGGAACGTGCCGCTGGCCTTATTGGCTGTTGCCAGTGTTTTATTGTTTGTGGTAGGACTTGGAGCAGGCAGCAGCCGGTTTGTAGGTGACAAAAAATAAGACCAGTGGAACTGTCCCGCTGGAATCTGTGAATCAGGAATTTTTCCTCGCGGCCACACGGATTCTCCGGTAGTCCATGACCCATTGGCCCCCTTGAAATAATTGCGCCCTCAGCTCCTGCTCGAGAAAAGCGAGAACTTCAGCGCGCTCATCGGGGGATAATACGCGCAGAATCCCATCTGCGAAGGTATCGAGCCAGCGGAGCAAGCCTTGTTCTCCGCCTTGAAGCGGAGTGGGGCGGTCGAAGCACAGGGCCATTTCGACGGTGAAGCCGTTTTGCTCCAGCAAGGCGGCGTATTCTCCGATGCTGGGGAAGTACCAGGGCAGCTCCAGCTTGCTGCTGCACCCGATAGCAGCGAACGCGCGCGGGAGCCCGGCTGCAACAGAGGCGATGTTGCCTTGCCCGCCGAATTCCGCGATGAGGCGGCCTCCGGGGCGCAGACTGGCGGCCATGCTGGCTGCTGCGCCTTCTGCATCCCGCAGCCAGTGCAGGGCGGCATTGCTGAATACGGCATCGGCAGCCATCTCCGGCCGGTAGGTTTGACCGTCGGCAAGCACGAATTCCAGCTGCGGATGTTTGCTGCGGGCGGCGGCAATCATATCCGCTGAAGCGTCGATTCCGGTGACGGAAGCGCCATATCCGGCGATTGCCGCAGCCAAATCTCCGGTGCCGCAGCCCCAATCGATAATCTTTTCACCGGGCTGAGGCTGCAGCAATTCAATCAGCGACTCTCCAAAGCGGGAGACAAATGCCATATCCTTATCATACGTTCCGCTATTCCATTGCTGGTTCATTAGAATACTCCTTTCTGGTAAAGCAGGAATTACTTCTGTTGTATCATAACGGACGCTTATAAGTGAAATATATAAATCGTATAAAAGTAATTGGCACAGCCTATCATAATTTGTACTTGTGCAGCTGGCTGAAGCTGTTCTGTGTCCTGTTTCATCCCGTACCTCCCATACCGGTAAGCGTTGTGAGGATGCCGTACAAGCTGAACAAGATCAGAACCATCGATGAACAGATGTTTAACCAGCGGATGAAGGAGCCAGGAAGTTTACCGCTGATCCAGTAGAGCATAGCGGAGAGCATCAGCCACCAGCAGGCAGAGCCGAGCGCAATACCCGCTGGCAGAAACCAGGAGCTCCCGACGGAAGTCCCAAGTGAAGCAGAAAGTGCAGCAAAGCTCAGAATGGTTGCGGGATTCGCCAAGGTCAGCAGGAAAGAAGACAACAGACAATAGGGGATGCCGCTGCGGGTGGCTTCGAGCTTGGATTTAGACTCACCCGGCAAAAGGCCCCGTACACCCAGAAGCCCAAGAAACAGGCTGCCAATCAGCCGGAGCGGCAGAGCGTACGCAGAGGTGAAATCATTCACAATCCTGAAGCTGGCAACGGTCACCAGGGCATAACCCGCATCGGCCAGAGCAATACCGAGACCGGTGGCAAGGCCGGCCCTGAATCCCTGCTGCAGGGTACGGTTCATGCAGAGCAGTGACATGGGGCCGACAGGAGCAGCTACGACAAAGCCGAAGCTGAGGCCGCTGAAGAGGGAAGCCCACAGAATCATGGAGCGCGTTCCGCAGGGGGCAGCGGTACATTTGAGGTTTCTTTGACCGTTCCCAAAATAATGGTAGTACGGGTGCGGACAATGCCTGGCAGGCTTTTCAGCTCCTCGCTGATGATCCGGTCGAGGTCACGCGTCCCCCGGCAGCGCACCTTCAGCACATAATCGTCATCCCCGGCGGTATGATGGCATTCCTGAATCTCCGGCAGCTTCTGCACCAGCTCCAAAAAAGCCTGCCGGTGCCCAGGACGTTCCAGCGAGACCGCAATCAGTGCTCCCAGCCCGCAGCCGGCGGATTCGGCATCGATCAGGGCGGTGTATCCCTTAATCACACCTTGTTCCTCCAGCTTCCGCACACGGTCCGCTGCCGCCGGAGAGGACAGGCCGAGCAGCCCGGCCAGCTCAGCCCAGGTAATTCTTCCATTGTCCATTACCGCCCTGATGATTTTATAATCAATGGCATCCATGAGACACGACCTTTCTTTATTAAGTATTTATTATAATATACTTTTGATAGAAAATTATATCAAGATATATTTCTTGTAATCCAATCTCGAATCAATAGTTTGCTTTAAGTTTGAAATGAGTTTGGTTTTATTTCTAAGCTGCAATAAAAATAACTTGCAATTTATTCGAAAAGAGAGTATAGTCTTTCATATAGCGATCAAAACGCTGAAATACATAATATGCGGTCGTGGCGGAATTGGCAGACGCGCACGGTTCAGGTCCGTGTGGTAGCAATA
>RCUU01000657.1_pt1 | contig 18298 bp, 14 predicted proteins | sample 2166211 | NCBI WGS metagenome assembly RCUU01 (sample SAMN09932620, study PRJNA488358) | compost metagenome | feature: garden; material: soil; isolation source: compost soil in phenylacetic acid-enriched culture | place: Germany: Experimental Botanical Garden Goettingen | collected 2016-01-27
CGATATTCCAGTCTGGTAAAGGTTTGACGGCCGAAATTGTTAAAGAAATTTCAGCAATCAAAAATGAACCACAGTGGATGCTTGATTTCCGCTTAAAATCCCTTGAACAGTTCCGTAAAATGCCGATGCCTACATGGGGCGGCAATATGGATGATTTAGATTTTGAGGATATTCAATATTATGTAAGACCTTCCGAGAAACAAGGGAAGACTTGGGAAGAAGTTCCTTCCGAAATCAAGGAAACCTTTGATAAGCTGGGTATTCCTGAAGCGGAACAGAAGTTCCTCGCCGGCGTATCGGCACAATATGAATCTGAGGTTGTATACCACAGCATGCAGAAGAGCCTTGAAGATCAAGGGGTTATTTTTACAGATACTGACACTGCACTGCGTGAACATCCGGAATTGTTCAAAAAATTCTTCGGAACAATCATTCCACCTGCTGACAACAAGTTTGCCGCACTTAACAGTGCAGTTTGGTCAGGCGGAAGCTTTATCTACGTTCCAAAGGGTGTGAAATGTGAAGTCCCTTTGCAGGCTTACTTCCGTATTAACTCCGAGAACATGGGACAATTTGAGCGTACTTTGATCCTAGCCGACGAAGATAGCTTTGTGCATTATGTAGAAGGCTGTACAGCCCCAATCTACAGCACGAACTCTCTGCATAGTGCGGTTGTTGAAATCTTATGTATGAAGAACGCTCGCGTTCGTTATACTACAATCCAGAACTGGGCTCCAAACATCTACAACCTCGTTACTAAACGTGCGGTTGCAGAAGAGAATGCTACGATGGAATGGGTCGATGGCAACATCGGTTCCAAGCTGACCATGAAATACCCTGCGGTTGTTCTTAAAGGCCGTGGTGCTAAAGGTTCAGTACTATCCATCGCGGTAGCAGGTAAAGACCAGCATCAGGATGCGGGTGCCAAGATGATCCATTTGGCTCCAGATACAACATCCACCATTGTATCGAAATCCATCAGTAAACATGGCGGTAAAGTAACTTACCGTGGTCTAGCTTCCTTCGGCCGTCAAGCAGAAGGTGCGAAATCGAACATCAAATGTGATACACTCATTTTGGATAACGAATCCACTTCGGATACTATTCCTTACAATGAGATCATGAATGATAACATCGTTCTTGAGCACGAAGCAACGGTGTCCAAAGTTTCTGAGGAGCAACTGTTCTATCTGATGAGCCGCGGCTTAACAGAAGCAGAAGCGACTCAAATGATCGTCATGGGCTTCATCGAACCGTTCACCAAAGAACTGCCGATGGAATATGCGGTCGAAATGAACCGTCTCATCAAGTTCGAAATGGAAGGTTCTATCGGTTAATTTCTGTTGCTGATGTTTACTGCATGATAAGTGAATAAGAAATACCCCGTCACCATAGTTATTGGTTGACGGGGTATTTTTTGTTTTCGTGAACTATTTTCTGACTGGAACTGTGTTCATATACACAATGATGCCTTTGTATTGATTGTGAACAAGAATTCCTCTTTGGGGTTTTTAAACACCGTAACTGCTTACATTCACAATAATAGCTCCATCGCTGCGCGTTCTTTATCCGCAATCTCGAGCAACAGTTTGGACGCCTGCTGCAGCTCCTGGAGGCTGCCCGTTTTTCCGGCATGGTCGATCGAAGCAGAGACGTTGGCCCACATTGGAGCAATTTCCGCAAACAAGCGGTAGGCTTGCTCGATTTTCGGTTCTGCCAACTGATCTGCGCATTCTTTCAGGAAATCCCGATACAGATTCCGAAACAATGCGCCGCCGGTTCCACCACGTTCCATTAGCAATGCGGTCAGGCATAAATCATGTTCAACATTGTTGCTGCGGGAAGGCCACTTCAAGATTTCATCGCTCATTTTTACAATGCCTTTATTCCCGATATTGCGAATGGGCGGGTTCAAATAGTCATGCGCATTTTTGGCCAAGGATACGCGTATAGCTTGATCGAGAGGCGGGAAGGTATCAAATGGCTCGAGTGTGAAAGAACGATTACGGGAACTCATGGGCCCTTTTGCATTTCTGGCCGCGGCCAAGCTTGTTAAACTCGTCTTCAACAGTCCGCCCTGTTGTCTTGTATCCGCCATGTAGGCGTTGGCATCGTCCATGCCGTAAAGAACCGCATAGTGACCGGCAAAGTGCACTTTGCTCGTGAAATAGTCTAAGTAATATGAATCCAACTTTAGTCCGACCGGAATTCCGCGATCGATGTAACTCCGTACGTTCTGCCATGCCTTGTCGACGGACGATGTTTCTTGTATGTTGACGATTAAACCCAGCTGGGCGGCGAGGTTGGCTGTCAATTCATCCGGTTTCACCCTTCCTCCGATGAACGGAAAGTCCATTCCTTTCGAATCCCAGTAAATAAATCCGAGCCCTTGTCCGAGCCCGAACAGCAGCGGCTCCGACAAGTGAACTCCCGCAAATTGCAGCAGATTGCCCATGGCGGTCGTTTCGCAATGTTCGCCTTGGTAAGGAACGAATCTTTCAATGATTTTGGCCATATTCACCTGTCTCCTCCGATAATTCATTAATTAGACTGGCAACGAACGCTCTTTCGCTCTTGATGAGGCTTATAGGATGCAAGAACAGTGCTCTTACGTTCAGCGGCAATTGAACTCCGCCTTGCGATTCGTATTTTTGATTTATTTTTATTGAAGCCTTGTGAAGAAAATCCAACCGTTTCCGCAAAGCTTCCACGGCCTCGTCTTTCCCAATATAAGGTAAAGCAGCAAGGCCGAGATCGAAGCGGATGTCGCGCTCCCGCGCAGATGACAGGCTGTCCAGGATTTCGTTTCTTAGCGCGATCATACCGGCTTCGGTGAGGGAGAACCGGTGTGGCAAAGGTCCCTTACCTGATTTTCCTTCGGATTCCTCGGATGTAACCCATCCTTTATCTTTAAGCTTCTTCAGTCCTAAGTAGATCGAAGTCGTGCCGATATTCGCCCAATCCCGATAGCCACGCAGATCGACTAACTTCTTGATATCGTAGCCGGAAGCTTGGCGGCATTCCGCGATCATTTGCAGCAGCATGAATTCGACATTCGAAAGTAGCATAGAGGAACCTCCCATTCTCAATATTTCACGTGTGTAATATAACATGTGTGTAATATAAAATCAATAACCAGCTCGGCATATGGCTGGCCGGATTTGAAAGGTTGTAATCGATTTTTAAATAGTGTTCTTAGAAACAGCAAGAAATGTCCTATTCTGAATGGAGGCAAAGCTTATAATAAAGTTAATCGTTGCAACGAGGAAGTGAAGCATTTGGGTTATATAGAATGTTTGCAGAAAACTATTGATTACATCGAGGAAAATCTAAAAGGGCCCATTTCCATTGAGGAATGTGCGTTACGGTCAGGGTTCTCAAAATTTCATTTTCACCGGATTTTTGGAATCCACCTTGATGTCACCCTAATGGAATATGTCCGTAGGAGACGGTTGGGTTATGCGATGGTTGATGTCATAAACGGCAGAAGAATTCTGGACATTGCGCTGGACTATGGCTATAGCTCAGAAAGGTCATTTAGTAGAGCTTTTCAGCAGGAGTTCGGTCAACTACCCAGTTGCTGCAGAAATGTGAGATATGCCTTGCCGCCTAAACCGTTGCTAAATGATCAAATAAACCAATTACGCGGAGGAATTAAAGTAGACTATTTAAGTGAAGTCACAATAGGCAGCTTGGGCGCGATGAAGGTAGTGAGTGGGGTAAGGGTCAGTGATAATCCTGAGGATGAGGTAATTAGCTTTGTCACTGAATGGGCTAAGAGGGCTGGGATTAGGACCGATGCTAGACAATTTGGTTTTGATGTTCCTGTTAGCGATGAGGATCAAGAGAAAGGGCTAAGGGGCTACGAATATTGGGTAGTTGTAGAGGAAGAGCCTTCTCTCCTGGAATCGGGGCTTGAATATAAACATGTTGAGGACTGCAAATATGCAATCCTGCGGATTACCGAGCCGATGGTTGATCCTTTTGAGCGTATTCCGTTAGGATGGAAAAAGCTTGGAGGATGGGTAAACAGCAGAGGTTACAAAACCTCTTGTGATCAGGAACGCTTCTGGTTGGAAGAGGTACAAGAGATCGACGGTTCGGTCTACATGGATCTTTATTTTCCCATAGAATAGATGTAAGACCTACAAGATAAACACTTTGAAAAAGAGTGTCCTTCTTGTAGGTCTTTTTTGGCTTAAACCGAACAACTTGGACAATGGATTTTCATTTGGAAATCGATGATAATTCTCCTGATCTGAGGAAAAGTTCCAATAATTATGTAAATGACCTGATAAAGGTCTTCTTTTTAGTGGCCGATCACTTCAAGGATCATGATGTTTCTTAATTCAACAGCATTAAGGAGGAAAATCGAGTATTTTAAGACAATGATGGTCGTTTATCACCTATATACGGGGCTTTTTTCCGAAATAACAGGATAAACGCTCAATTCTACCCTTTGCCGCTTTAAATTAGGGATGATACACTGCTTAAAGTCACTAAAATTGTAAGCGCTAAAAAACAAGCTTATGATGTTAGTTTTAATTCAAAAATTGCTTTACTAGGAGGAGAGATATGGATGTTCTCAGGCAACTGCGAGGCTATTACCGAGAGAAGCTGCATTATTTGATTCTTTCGATCGTATGCTTGGCCGCCGCAACTGCAGTGGGGCTAATTACCCCCAATTTGTTAAGAAGGCTGATCGATGATGTAATTGTTCCACTCAAGTTTAAAGAGGTACCCGTGCTGGCTCTCAGTGTGTTAGCTGTAGTAATCGTAAAAGCCTGCCTACAATTTGCACATGGTTTTTTTGGAGGGCGGTTAGGTAATTTCCTAGCCTACCGGCTACGTAACGCTTGTTATGAGAAATTGCAATTTCTATCTTTCCGTTATTATGATACCGCGAAAACAGGAGATCTGATGTCCCGGCTGACCGGGGATTTAGAAGCGATCCGGAACTTTATCGGATTTGGTTTTGCTCAGCTGCTAAATGTGTTTTTTATGGTGCTTTTTGGTTCTATCATGATGTTCAGCATTAATTGGCAGCTAACATTGGTTACTTTGATTACTATGCCATTTCTTGCAGCAGTAGCTTTAAGATTTGAATCTAAGATTCATCCGGCCTTTCAAGAGATGCGCCTGGCGCTAAGTTCTCTGACAACGGCTGTACAGGAGAATATCACCGGTGTGCGTACTGTCAAATCGTTTGCTAGAGAGGCTCATGAAGTTGAGAAATTCTCACACCGTAATGAACGTTATAAGAATAATCAGATTTTTGCCGCAGAGCTCTGGAGTAAGTTTTTTCCTGTCATGGAGCTATTAGCATCGGTCAGTATTGCTATTCTGTTAGGCGTTGGTGGTACACTCGTCATTAACGAGAAAATGTCACTAGGGGAATTGGTTGCCTTCTTCAGCTTGATTTGGTACATCATTGGACCGGTATGGGGCCTAGGCTTTCATATTAATAACTATACACAGTCCAAAGCTTCCGGAGAACGTGTGCTTGAAGTACTTAATCAAAAAATTGATGTGAAGGATAAAGAAGATGCTCGTGAACTGGTACCTTCCGAGGTTAAGGGGGATGTTGCCTTTAATCATGTCACCTTTGCGTACGGGAACAAAATGCCTGCTGTTACTGACATCCATTTTGAAGCTAAATCAGGTGAAATTATCGGATTTCTTGGAGGCACAGGTTCAGGTAAATCCACTATTACTCAACTGATGATGCGTGCTTATGATGTCAATGAAGGGAGTATTACGCTGGATGGCATTGATATTAGAGAGTACAGTGTGCGCAGCCTGCGGTCACAGATTGCCACCGTATTCCAGGAAACATTCCTGTTCTCCTCATCCATCCGCAACAACATTTCATATGGCTTGAAAAATGTAAGCATGGAAGAGATTATCCGTGCTGCACAGTTGGCAAAGGCGCATGATTTCATTATGGAGATGGCAGACGGTTATGACACTGTAGTGGGTGAACGCGGGATGGGTCTCTCTGGCGGACAAAAGCAGCGGATTGCTATCGCAAGAGCCCTGCTTAAGAATCCGCGTATCCTTATCCTCGATGATGCGACCAGCGCTGTCGATATGGAGACGGAGCATGAGATTCAAGCGGGATTCCAAGAGGTCATGAATGGACGTACAACACTTATAATCGCCCATCGGATATCCTCCTTGCGACATGCGGATCAGATCATTGTCATGAACGAAGGTCATGTTCAGCAGCGTGGTACTCATCAGGAGCTAATTGAAGTTCCGGGTCCATACCAAGATGTATACCGGATTCAATATGCTGACTATCTGGCCAGAGCTACCGGAAGAGGGGAGGAGTGAGGCATATGAAACTTGAAGCCAAACAGAACACCGCTACGGGAGCAAAGCGTAAAGCAGCCGAGCAGAAGACACTTGATGAACGCTTCGTGTATAAAGATGATGATGTTATCGACAAAGCGTTTGATTGGAAACAGTTCACCAGACTATTCAGCTATATGAAGCCTTACGCCAAACAGATGCTTCCACTGGTTTCTATCATGATGATTCTGGGAACCATTACGAAGCTGACTGTTCCTTTCTTAACAAGTTTAGCTATTGACCGCGCCATTGCGCCTAAGGTTGGGAGTCCCAGCTTAACCCTTCTTTATTCGCTTACCGCAGGTGTGATTGTCTTATATCTCATCCAATGGATAGCAGGGGTGTACCGGATTAAGTACACGAACATCATTGGACAAAGAGTGATTTATGATTTGCGTTCTGATTTGTTCAAGCATATTCAGAAGCTCTCGTTCAACTTCTTCGATAAACGTCCGGCAGGTTCGGTATTAGTACGTGTAACGAATGATATCAACTCATTGCAGGATTTGTTCACGAATGGGGTAGTCAATCTAATGATTGACTGTGTACAGCTACTAGGTATTACTATTATTCTGTTATTGATCAACTGGAAACTTGGCCTTGCGGTAATGGTTACTGTTCCGATCATGTTCTTTATTTCCACTAAGCTGCGCCAGAAGATTCGGATCGCTTGGCAGGATGTGCGGATGAAGAACTCCAGAATTAATTCTCACTTGAATGAATCGATTCAGGGGATTAGGGTCACACAGGCTTATACACAAGAACGAGAAAATATGAATTATTTCGATTTTATGAATACAGACAGCAAAAAATCCTGGAATAAAGCTTCTGCGATGAACCAAGCCTTCGGTCCAATGATTGAGATCACTGGTGGATTTGGAACGATGATTCTCTTTTGGCTAGGGGCATATCTGATCCAATCTGGTGAGCTTACAGTCGGTTTGCTGGTAGCATTCAGCTCTTATGTCAGCAACTTCTGGGACCCGATCAACCGTCTAGGCCAGATGTATAATCAGCTGCTCGTAGCGATGGCTTCCTCGGAACGGATCTTTGAGTATTTGGATGAGCAGCCTTCGGTTCAAGATAATCCAGGGGCTAAACCACTAGGAAGGATTCGTGGAGATATTAACTTTAATAAGGTCGTTTTTGAATATGAAAAAGGTCGGGCGGCTTTAAAAGGCATCGATCTGGATGTAAAAGCTGGGCAATCGATCGCGCTTGTAGGTCATACTGGCTCAGGGAAAAGTACAATTATTAACCTGATTGGCCGGTTCTATGATATTAAGAGCGGACGAATTACGATTGACGGTGAAGATATCCGTGAAGTTACGCTGGATAGTCTGAGAAAGCAGATCGGAATCGTGCTGCAGGATACCTTCATTTTCTCAGGAACGATTCGCGATAATATTCGGTTTGGACGACTGGATGCTACCGATGAAGAAGTGGAAAATGCCGCGAAAGCAGTAGACGCCCATGACTTTATTATGAAGCTTCCTGGAGGATATGAGACAGAGGTTGAAGAACGTGGTAGCGCCTTGTCCATGGGTCAGCGTCAGCTGCTCTCCTTTGCCCGCGCACTATTGGCGAATCCACGGATTCTGATCCTTGATGAAGCTACAGCTAGTATCGATACAGAGACGGAGCTGAAGATTCAGGAAGCACTCAAAATCTTACTTCAGGGCCGGACCTCCTTTATCGTCGCCCATAGACTATCTACCATCCGCCATGCGGATAAAATCGTCGTTCTGGATCACGGTGAGATCAAAGAAGAAGGCACCCACCGGGAACTGACGTCACGTGATGGTGTATATAATGGTTTGATAGAAGCGCAATTCCGCTTCCTATAGTTCAGAATAACAGCCCACTCCCCTTGCGAAAGCAAGTGAGGAATGGGCTGTTTTATATCGTACGTTCAATTACTTCGGGCGCTTAGGCAACCTGCCTGTTATGCGTAGTTCAAACATTTGGGCACAAATATCCTGATGCCACTGTGTATCCGTTGTTTGTTCCGCTAATAGTATTTCATTCTGTAGTCGAGCCATCTCAAAGCAGTAATTGGCGTTCACCTGAAGGCATTGCTGTTGTTCCGTTTCTTCAGAGGCTGTAAGCTGGCGTAGACGGCTTATGGTGAACAGTTCGGCAAGACGTTCATGGACTGGAAGCATACTTTTTACCTCCTGGAAATAGTTAAGCCACATATTAGTCTCGCCAAAAAAATTGAAATCCAATCATCATGTGAATAATGATAGGAGGGTTACAATTGATTAAGGATTTCGAGGAATGGGAGGATCTGTGGGATATTTGAAGGAAGGTACGGATATAGGAAGGTAAAGAATTAGCAACCTGGATTCGGAGCTTCTATTGCAGTATCTACAATAGAAAGCTCCTTTACTGCTCACAAAATAACATCTATTGCACTTTGTGCAGCTGTTATTCAAAAAATGTGCTATTAAAGGGCATTTTACTATTATTGATTGCACAAAATACAACAGAACTACATTCCAGCTCAATATACATAAATTCTGTTGCACAAAATACAACATAAAAAATCCCCCGAAAGAAAACGGGGGATCAAGAAATGCGTAAGATAGCAAAGGAGGGTTTGGGAGGGATCGAAACGCTTTAGTCCATATAAATTTCTACAATGGAAACGTTCCGTTCGCGGGAAAGATCCACGAACATTCCATCAATCTTGACCAGTGGACGGAAAATATCGACTGGATTGTTCATGACAATTACGCCTGTATCATCCGTACTCAGCAACACACGCTTGCCGATGAAATTGGGCATTAAATGCTGGATAAAGGCTTGAACCGTTCTAGCGTTCAGTTTACCGAAACTTAGATTGTTTATTTCACGCAGGACGGAAATAAGCTCTTGCTTCGACTGATAGACTCGTTTAGAAGTCATCGCACTATATATGTCAGCTACAGCAGCAATTTGTGCATAAGGATGAATATCGGCTTTGGTTAGACCGCTCGGATACCCAGAGCCATCCTCACGTTCATGATGCTGGAGAGCAGCCAAAGCTGTGTAAGAATCGTCCATGGAATTACGTATAATTTCGTAGCCGTACTTAGTATGTAGTTTGATTTCCTCGAACTCATCTGGTGTTAGCTTCCCTGGTTTATTCAAGAGAGAGGGTGAAATTCGGCATTTTCCAATATCAATCAAATAGCCTGCACGACCGATTTCATAGCACTCTTGTTTGGAATAACCAAGCCATATCGCAATATAATAAGAGAGCATGCCTACCTGAAGGGAGTGATTGTAGGTATAGTTATCTTCGCGATCTAGCAAAAGCAGGAGGGACACTACATCTTTATGTTTGTCCAAAGTTTGAAGCGAAGGCTGAAGAATGTCGTTAACCACGGATTGGTTGAAGCTTCCTTTTAATAACGCTTCCATATAAAGAGACTCGAAGCCATCAATCATGGTATCAAAACTAGTGGTTACCGTATGAATAATTGAAGGTCTGCTGAGGGGGGATGCCTCTTCCTCCAACGTCTCGATATCAACATAATCAACACCAAGCTGCATCAGCTTGGCGATATCACTTATCTGGAGCAGTGATCCTTTTGGTAATACGTGTAAACCCCTAGAACTATACGCGTCCGCGTTAAGGTGATTACCAGGTTTTAGATCCGAGACGTGTACTCTCAATGCCTATGCCACCTTTTATCCGATTTTATCCAGAATATCAACAAAGTTCAGATTTTTCAATCAAAAAGGAGAAAAGATTATTTGTGGATTGAATCAGCGGCCTTTTGATCAGAACCTACCCAATGCTGGCCCGATTCATTCATGTCTTTCTTCCATACGGGAACCGTCTGTTTCAATAATTCAATGGCAAAACGACTGGCTTCATAACAGGTATCGCGATGAGGGGTGGAGATTGCAATGATTACACTTGCTTCCTTTAAACCTACAAGCCCGATGCGATGAGATATTGCGCAGTTTGCGTTCCAGCGGTGCTTAACCTCTTTGCCGATTTCCTCCAGCTTACTTAAGGCCATAGGGATATAGGCTTCATAATGAAGTGCAGTTGTACGTTGTTCTCCGGTCATTTCACGAGTAGTGCCGATAAATAATAGGGATGCTCCGTGATTGACGTCAAGCACGGCATCTAGAAGCTTCTCCGCATCTAATGGCTGGTCCGTTATGCTATAGAGTCCATCCGTAGTAGTCTCATATATCGTGCCACTCTCTCCCCCAGAAACCGGAGGAATAAGTGCAACTTCAGCAGACTCAGTGATGATAGAATCATCGAGAGCGTATTCCCGATCAATGGCGATCAAAGAAGCTCCAATTTGGGATGCTGCATCCGGATAAGTGGCGGATAGGAGTTCTTTTAGCTTTCCAGCTGTTAAGGGAATCTCAGTTGCATGGAAGGATAAAGAAGGAGAGCCAATGACCTCAGCCAGGCCCGCGAATAGTCGAATAGTAATATGCATTTTTATTCTCCTCTGATGTATGTTCTGATGTCTTCAATATACCATAATGTGCCTGAAAATGTTATGCTAGGCTCTATAAGATCACGCACCGACTGCTTCATTAAAGAGCAGCTCTACGGGTAGGAGGAATGTTGCTTATGGGGCATGTGCCGCAAAGACTGACCATACTTCATACCAATGATATACATAGCCATTTTGAGATGGTAAGTCCAGTGGCAGCAGAAATTGCTGCACAAAGGGCTGCAGCGGGAGAAGAGCCTGTACTGCTGCTGGATATTGGTGATCATATGGATCGTGCAGCTGTTGAGACAGAAGGCACTATGGGTCAGGCTAACATCGACGTACTAAACTTAACAGGATATGATGCGGTAACCATTGGCAATAATGAGGGACTTACGTTCTCACAGGAGATGTTGTCATCTATTTTCGCTGGGTTACAATGCCCGGTAGTATGCTGTAATTTTGTGGAGTCTGCGACAGGAGAGCCACCTAGTTGGATGAAGCGTCATGCGATATTGGAGAAGGATGGAATTAGAATAGGAGTGACCGGAGCAACAGCGGCATTTACTTCGTTCTATTCCCTTTTGGGCTGGGATGCCTTAGATCCTGAGTCTGCACTCCGGGAACAATGCCTACTTTTGGCGCCACAAGTAGATATTGTAATCATTCTATCTCATCTTGGGCTTCCTGCTGATAAAATGCTGGCAGAGCAGCTGGAGGGTGTGCATGCCATTCTTGGTGGACACACGCATCATCTGCTGGAAGAGCCGCTCATGATTAACGGAACAGCGGTATGCGGAGCAGGGAAATTCGGGCGTTATCTCGGGAAGCTGCAATTTGAGCGGCGTGATGAACAGGCTGAATTCTACCTGGTTACAGGCGGGTGTATTGCAATTGACCCATTACTTGAAGAAGGGATTGTAGGTCCTGCCGTCGCTGTTCATTTGGAGCATGGTCGTGAGTCTCTTCAGACAGTAGTTGCGATTACAGATCGTGAGCTTCCTTTGGATTTGCAGGGAGAGTCTCCTTTTGGCAATCTTCTGGCACAAGCAGTACGTAGATTCACAGGTACTAGCCTGTCGTTAGTTAATACGGGTCAGCTGCTAGGTTCCTTGCCGGAAGGTGAGGTTACCACAGGGATGCTGCACGCGCTATGTCCTTCCCCTATCAATACTTGCATAATCAAGCTGAAGGGCATAGATATTCGCACAGCCTTGGAACAGAGTCTTACAGAGGAATTTTATAATAAGATCATTTACGGATACGGTTTCCGAGGGAATCATCTGGGCAGTTTGGCAGTAGATGGATTAAAAATCTTGTACGATCCACTGATGATACCGTATGATAAGAGTGTTGCAGTTTTTGTCGAAGGAAACCCGCTGGAGGATGAAAGAGAGTATAATGTTGGTACGCTGGACATGTTTACTTTCAGGGCTGGCTATGAGACGATCGCGAATGGGACGGATGCATTGTTTCTATTGCCACATTTTTTGCGCGATCTCTTGCGGATGGAGTTACAGCGTCCAAACAGCCTCGATGAATGCATGCTTACTCGCTGGGAGGCTAAGTCTGAATAAGGCCAACAGCTCATAATCTACACTTACAGGCTCGATTTAACAGTGCTAGATTCCCAAAAATAGGAGGACAGTTATGGACACGATTACCGCTATTATTTTAGCAATTGTCGAAGGAATCACTGAATTTATTCCTGTATCTTCGACCGGACACATGATCTTGACTACGAAGCTTTTGGGTTTCGCTGAGCAAGATTCGATTATGAAGACTTATGAAATTGTAATTCAACTAGGGGCGATTTTGGCCATTGCACTTGTTTACCGCAAGCGGGTGCTCAATTTGTTAGGGATTGGACGCAGTAGTTCGGGAAGAGGAGGCGTTATGCCGGCATCCCGTCTGAACTTAATTCATGTGATTCTTGGGATTGCCCCAGCGCTTGCTGTGGCATTTTTTGCCCGCGATTTTATCAAAAGTCTCTTTGGGGCTTCAACTGTGCTCTGGGCGCTTGTGGCCGGAGGGATTCTAATGATTGTAGCAGAATGGGTGAACAGACGCAAAATACGAATTACTGCCCATGAACTGGATGATCTGTCTTACGGACAGGCGCTGGCGATTGGATTGTATCAGATTATTTCGGTACTCTGGCCGGGCTTCTCCCGCTCCGGGTCTACGATTTCTGGGGGGATGTTAAGCGGGGTCAGCTATAAGGCATCTGCGGATTTTTCCTTCCTCATAGCGATTCCTATCATGTGTGCGGCTTCCGGATATGAACTGCTGGATTCGTATAAGAATTTCACAAGTGAGACGATTGGTTATTTTGTAATTGGATTTCTGATTTCTTTTGTAGTGGCATATTTAGTAGTCATTTTGTTCATGAAATGGATTCAAAAGATTCGGTTAACGCATTTCGCGATCTATCGATTTATACTTGCTGCTGTATTCTGGTTGTTTATTATGCGCTAATGCCCATTGGCATAGACCTAGACACATCTGATTTTCTTTAAGGTACACCTGTCTGAATTTCCATAGAAACGGTATAGACAAAGCGTGTGACCCAAGGATTTCAATACAGAATAGCATTTTACCGTTAAAGGCAGGAGTGAGTTTAGTGCGTTTAGTATCCGTGAATCAGCTTCAAGCAGGCATGAAATTAGGTAAAAAAATATATAATGATGAAGGTCTAACTCTACTCGCGGATGGGGTGGAGCTTACGGATGCATTGATCAAGCGTCTCGCTAGAATTGATATCGGCTATATCTACATAGAGGATTCTGTCACGGACGATATTGTGATTACTGGTATTCTCCAGGATGAGACGCGCAATCAGGCACTAAAGGTAATTCGTAATCAATTTCAGCAAATGTCTGGGACTTCAGGGATTACGAAAGGTCTATATCATCTAGACAAAAAGTTTTCTAAGATGATGGATAACATTTTAGATGATATGTCTTTACAAGAAGATCCGATGATCATGCTCATGGATATGCACACTGCTGATAACTACTTATATGTCCATTCTCTGAATGTCTGCTTGTACACTTTGGTACTCGGTATTGCTCACGGGTACAGCAAAGAGGAACTTCGAGTGATCGGGCTCGGGGCGTTGCTGCACGATATTGGGAAGACACAAATCCCGATCAAAATCATACAGAAACCTGGCAGGCTCAGTGATGAAGAATTCCGCCACATGAAGGCTCACACCGAGATTGGGTTTCAGATTTTAAAGGATGAGCCGAATATTCCGCTGCTCGCAGCACATTGTGCCTTGCAGCATCATGAACGTATTGACGGTTCCGGATATCCTCGTGGATTAACAGGACCTCAAATTCATGAGTATGCCAAGTGGCTGGGTGTAGCGGATTCCTACGATGCCATGACCTCCAATAGAGTCTACAAAAAGGCTATGCTGCCACATCAAGCCGTTGAGGCACTTTATGTTGGTTCAGGTACATTGTATGAGCAGAAGTATTTAGAGCTGTTTAGAGATCGCGTAGCGATCTATCCGCTGGGACTTACGGTGAAGCTTAGTACGGGGGAGAGCGGAGTTGTGGTAAAAATAGATCCAAGTACGCCTCACAGACCCACCGTACGTGTGCTTACAGGTCCTGAAGGAGAAAAAGTCATACCGTTTGAACGAGATCTAAGTACAGCCCTCTCTGTTGTTATTGTTAACGTCGCAGAACAAGGCGATTCTCTGGAAACGCCAAATTGATTATTTATAGCAGCGTGGAGAGAAGATTAGGCTTGTCCGAATATATGTCGGAAGCCTATTTTTCGTCTCGCTGCTTTTATTTTTTTGAAATGTATGGCAAGTAAAAACAACCAGAAAGTCATCCAAAGTGCAGTTTTTTTGACTATCGTGGTATGATATAGGGTAAGTCATCGTTCTTTCTTCATGATTTTGGGTTAATAATAGGAATAAGATTTAAAGGAGCTAGTACAAATGAATGTTTTGAGACCATTAACATCTTCACTGAGGGAGCTGTCGCCAAGTTACGACCCATGGGATCCAATCACTTCTCTACGTAAGCATGGCCGTCATGTGCTGACGAGTGTGGAATTCACTGTAACCAATTTATGTAATATGCGGTGTGAGCACTGTGCTGTAGGAGATAGTCTAACCTCCAAAGAAGGGGATATGCTACCCCTTAAAAATATGCTGGACCGTTTAGAGGAAGTTGAGCATCTGGAGACTATTAGTATTACGGGCGGAGAGCCCATGTTCCGCGCCGGAACGGTAGATAATATCATTGTACCCTTGTTGAAATACGCCAAAGAGCGGGGAATCAGATCCCAAATTAATTCTAATCTGACGATGCCGTATTCCCGTTATGAGAAGCTGCTTCCGTATTTGGACGTTATGCATATTTCATTTAATTATGTGAACGGTGATGATTTTCATGAAGTCGGTTTTGCGAACAGTGGTCATGCGGTTGCCAAGGAGGCCGCTTACCGGCTATATAATACAATGATTGAGAACTCTCGCCAACTAAGTGAGGATGGTATGTTAATTTCTGCGGAAACTATGATTAATTACCGTACCCACACTAAGCTGCCTGAAATTCATAAGCTGATTCTTGACATGGGAGCAAAACGACATGAGGTTCATCCGATGTACAATTCAAGCTTTGCTTCCGCTCTGCCAGTGTTATCCTTAAATGAAATGCGGACAGCGATCCATTCGTTACTGGACCAGCGTGATCCAGAGGTGTGGATGTTGTTCGGCACGCTTCCGTTTTTTGCATGCAGCTTCCTGGAGGAAGATCAGAAGTTGCTAAGTAGAATGCGTGCAGAGAAGAATGTTACGCTTCGTAATGATCCGGATGGCCGGAATCGTGTGAATGTAAATATGTTTACTGGAGATGTTTTTGTTACAGATTTCGCTGATATCGCAGCCTTTGGAAACATAGACAACCAAAAACTGGATGATATATTTATCGATTGGCAGACAAAGCATCCGCTGAACCAGAAGGTGAATTGTCACTGCGATGCAGCAGGTTGTTGCGGACCTAACCTGTTAGTAGCAGATATGTATTATCCGGAAGTGGACTTTAAAACTAGAAAAGCGATCAATCTGTAGAAATGAGGCGTTGTTAAAGTGGTGCATACGGAATTTGAAGTTGGGAGATTAATGCTTAATCTTTTGCTTGTTCTGGTGCTCGTATTATTAAACGGAATTTTTGTTGCAGCGGAGTTCTCATTAGTTAAGGTCAGACAGTCTCGTCTGACCCAACTTGTTAGTGAAGGGAATAAAATGGCTGGATATGCGCTCAAGGTAAATAAGAAACTGGATTCGTACTTATCTGCCACCCAGTTTGGGATCACACTTGCCTCACTAGGATTAGGTTGGGTCGGTGAGCCGGCCATTTCTGAGCTGCTCGTCGAACCGTTAATGTATAAGATGGGGATTACCGATGGGACTCTGATTTCTACCGTTTCTGTTGTTATCGGATTTTCGATTATTACATTTTTACATATTGTACTTGGTGAGCTTGCACCGAAATCACTTGCGATTCAAAGAACAGAAGGTTCAGCGCTATTGCTCTCAGCACCTCTAATGTTCTTCTATAATCTGTTCATGCCTTTCATCTGGGTACTGAATGCATCGGCCAACGCATTGCTTCGATTAGTGGGTGTTGAGCCTGCGAATGAAAGTGAGGCCGCCCACTCCGAAGAGGAAATTCGTATCCTGATGAATCAGAGTGCTAAGAGTGGTGTTATTGATAAAGATGAGATGAAGCTGATGGATAACATCTTTGAATTCTCAGATCTGCTTGCACGTGAAGTTATGTTGCCTCGTACAGACATGGATGTGCTGTACAGTAATCTTTCGCTCGAAGAAAACATGAAGATCATTACCGAAACGAGACATTCACGTTATCCGGTTGCCTTTGAAGATAAGGACCGTATTATCGGTTTTATTCATATTACCGACTTGCTGTTTGCTCCACCAGAGCAACAGAATGATCTTACGACCCTGGTTCGACCGATCCTTAACGTACCGGAATCGATGGAGATTAGCCATACTCTGCGATTTATGCAGAAGAATAAAGCTCAGCTAACGCTGGTTGTCGATGAATACGGTGGTACAGCTGGGCTACTGACAGCAGAAGAAATTCTGGAAGAAATCGTAGGTGATCTGCACGACGAATTCGAAGATGAGCGTCCGAGTGTGGAACGCAATGGAGATTATATTTCTGTTGCAGGTCGGATGTTGATTGAAGATGTCAACGATCTTACGGGTGTAGTGATCGAGGACGATGAAGTGGATTCCATTGGTGGCTGGTTGTTTAAGGAGCTGGAAGGGAATCCAAGCAAGGGAAAACGAGTTAAAGTTGAAGATGTTGTTTTTGAAGTAGAGGAATCGACAAGACTGCGGATTACTAGAATTAATATTCATCATGAACCGCGTGTCGAGGATGAAGAAACCTCTTCAGAACAAGACGAGGACAAAGAATAACTTATTGAAACGGTAATTTATTGTTCGGATGTTCAAATGATGAAATGAACTCCTCCTGCAGAGCTCTATGGCTCATGACAGGGGGAGTTTTTTGGAGAGCAGTAAAAATGAAGGCTATAATGATTTCCAGCGGGAATCAAAGGGTTGTGTGGAAGCGAATCCTCCGAGGTTTATGTTTGTGGACACATAAAGGACATAAGGTTCGATTATGCTAATGTTTATAAATTGTTTGAAAGCGGGGTCCAGATTGAAAAAGAAGCTTCTTCTCGTTGAGGATGAAATTCGTATTCGTGAACTGGTGTCTGATTATTTCATACAGAATGATTGGGAAGTACTCGAAGCGGATAATGGAATAGATGCATTGGTTTGGTTTGACTCACTGCTGCCGGATCTGCTGATTTTGGATATTATGATGCCTGCTATGAATGGCTTTGACGTGTGCAGAGAAGTTCGTGAAAAATCAGCGATACCTATCATTTTGTTAACGGCCAAGTCCACGGATGACGACAAAATCTACGGATTTGAATTAGGCGCGGATGATTATGTAACAAAGCCATTTAGTCCTAAGGTGCTGGTAGCCCGGGCGAATGCGCTTATGAAGCGGGTTGAAGGCTCCCATCTGCCTGAATCCAGCATTGTGAAATTTGGTTCCGCGATGTTTAACACCCTGGCTCATCGTTTAGAGGTAGAAGATGCGGAAGTGGAGCTCACCCCTAAGGAATATGATCTTCTATGGCTATTAATCCGAAATAAAGGGATTGTCATTTCAAGAGATACGATACTTAGTCGAATCTGGGGAATTGAGTTTGAAGGAGATTCCAGAGTGGTGGATAGTCATATCAAAAAGCTGCGCAGTAAATTGGGTTATGAATCACGTTTTATTCGAACGGTAATTGGCACAGGGTACATGTTTGAGGAAGAGGCATGAGAAGACGTGGAATTACTTTTAAATTGTTTGTAATGACCGTTATCTTTTTCCTTTGCTTCTATGGCATGGTAATTCTAAGCCAACTGC
>RCUU01000658.1_pt1 | contig 18280 bp, 17 predicted proteins | sample 2166211 | NCBI WGS metagenome assembly RCUU01 (sample SAMN09932620, study PRJNA488358) | compost metagenome | feature: garden; material: soil; isolation source: compost soil in phenylacetic acid-enriched culture | place: Germany: Experimental Botanical Garden Goettingen | collected 2016-01-27
ACGCTGTTCAGCCAGCCTTCAATATCTCCAATCACGGAGCGGATGCAGCCGTCCTCGAAGGGGGATTTCAGTCCGGCGAGCTCAACCAGCTGGAGGAAGGATAAGCTTCCGCCGGCTTGGCAGAGCCGCAGATAATCGGCCCATGCCGATGTGAAATCCTCATTCGACCGCTTCCAGAACTGGAAGGCGCAGAGCTGGGCTAGCGTATAGTCAATGTAGTAGAACGGGGAGCGGAAGATATGGGCCTGCTTTTGCCAGAATCCGCCCTGCTCCAGATAAGTGTTGTCTTCATAATCACGCAGAGGAAGATATTTCTTCTCGATTTCACGCCAGGCCTGCTTACGCTCGGCAGGTGTCGCATCCGGATTAGCATAGACAAAATGCTGAAATTCATCTACGGCAACGCCGTACGGGATGAACTGCAGACTGTCCCCCAGATGGTTAAAACGGTACTTGGCGGCATCCTCTTCAAAGAATAAATCCATCCAGGGCCAGGCGAAAAACTCCATGCTCATCGAGTGGATTTCCGCAGCCTCGTAGGTCGGGAAAGCATACTCAGGCACATGAATATGCCGGCTCTGGTACACCTGGAATGCATGTCCCACCTCATGGGTCAGCACATCGATATCCCCGGAGGTTCCGTTGAAATTGGAGAAAATAAAAGGAGCCTCGTATTGGCTGAGGTAGGTGCAGTATCCGCCGCCCTGCTTGCCTTTTTTGCTGACCAGATCCATCAATTCATTCTCCAGCATGAAGCCGAAAAATTCATCGGTTTCCGGGGACAGTTCTTTGTACATCTTGGCGCCATTGGCAATAATCCAGTCAGGATCACCCTTAGGCACAGCGTTTCCGTTGCTGAAATTCAGGCTCTCATCGTAATACTTCAATTGCTCCAGACCCAGGCGGCCTGCCTGGCGTTCCTTCAGCTTCCGTGAAACCGGAACGATATACTCCTGCACCTGCTTGCGGAAATTGGCGACCATCCCGGCATTGTAGTCGGTACGCAGCATCCGGTCGTAGCCAAGCTCAACGAAGCTGTTGTAGCCGAGCTTTTTGGCAATACCGGTACGGACCTTGACAAGCTCGTCAAAAATCCGGTCAAATTCAGCCTCATGCTCGGCCATGAATCGATACCGGGCCTCCGACGCACGCTTGCGCATCCCGCGGTCTGTCGACAGCTCGAACGGTGCGAGCTGCGGCAGTGTGCGCTCCTCACCCTCAAACGGGATTTTCGCAGAAGCAATAATCTGGCTATATTCGGTGGACAGCTTATTTTCGAGCTGTAAGTCTTCTATAATCTCCGGACTGAACGTCCGAAGGGAGATCTCGGCAATCTGAAACAGCTGTGTGCCCCATTCCTGTTCGAACTCGGCTCTGAACTTGGACTGTACAAGTGCTCTGAAATAGTCGGTAACATACTCCTGAATGACGGGGCCTACTTCATCCATGTATTCCTGTTCAGCTTTGTAGAATTCATCCTCCGTGTTGATCGAGTGTCTGATGCTGACCAGGGTTCCCATCGTGTCGAATTCATTCCGCAGCTTGTTAAACGCGCCAAAAGCCGCTTTCTGCTCTTCCAGACTATCGGCGCCAAGACCTTTCAAAAGTCCGGTAAAGCTTGCTTTCAGCTTTTCTGTATCCGGACGTTCATACCGGTATTCGCTAAATTTCATGAAATCATCAACATCCTTTCGGGTAACTTTCCTAAACATTTCGTTTTCATTATATTATCTGGAAGAATTTTAAGCACTATCTAAACTGAACTTGGGATTTTTACATGCAACAGCGCTTGTTAATCCATCCGGCTATTTGTATATTGGTACTATTCTCAATTACGGTTTGTCCACACAAAGGAGGAGCAAGGATGCAATACGAATCGGCCAGTCCTGAGGATTATATCCGCCAGCTGCCGGAGGAGCGGAAGGAAGCCATCACGAAGCTTAGACAGACGATTAAGCAAAATCTGCCTGAGGGATTCCAGGAAACCATGTCCTACGGAATGATCACCTATGTCGTCCCCCATCAGCTCTATGCGCCGGGCTATCATGTGAATCCTGAGCAGCCGCTCCCTTTTGTCAGTATAGCCTCGCAGAAGAATTTCATTGCACTCTACCATATGGGGATGTATATGCTCCCCGGGCTGCTGATGTGGTTCAAGGAGGAGTATCCGAAGCATGTTCAGACCAAGCTGGATATGGGGAAGTCCTGTGTCCGGTTCAAAAAAGCAAGCAGCCTTCCGTATGATCTCATCGCTGAATTAAGCAGGAAGGTCACTGTGGAAGAATATATTCAGTTGTATGAGAAAGGAATAGGCAGACACTAAGCGGGAAACTAGTCCACAGGATGTTGCTTCAGAAACTGCAGGATTGAATCATTCACTAACACAGGATAGAATCAATGTGTGAATATCCACGAATTTACATTGGGATTGGCGCAATAGGTGCTGATTAGGAGGTGGGATTGGTGTACTGGGTTATTGATTTTGTACTCAATACGCTCCATGCAAAGCCTGTGGGACTCAAGGCGAAGCTTGCATGGAGCGAATAGAATTCGCCTGGATTTAAGAATATTGCTTAACCCGCAGGCTTTGCCCTTAAAATATTTAAATCATTTTAAGGAGCGGAGCCTATATGGAATATGTAAAAGCAGCAAAGGTGTTACCGGAGAGATTGCTGAGAGAGATTCAGCAGTATATTCAAGGGGAATTCGTATATATCCCCATCCTTCCCAACGGGCGGAGAAAATGGGGCGAAAGCTCCGGTGCTGCACAGTATTATTTGGAGCGCAACGAAGAAATCCGCAGGACCTTCCATACCGGTGCCAGCATGGATGAGCTGTCCGGGAAATACGGATTATCCGTAGACAGTATCAAGAAAATTATATATTCAAAGAAATAACTGAACACCCGCAGATCTATTCTGCGGGTGTTTCATGTGGAATGTACTGCGTATACAGCTGGGTTCTGCGGGTAAGAACTTTTTATATACGAATTGGACATATTGTTTTATCCCCTAGCACCTTACAATAAAGACAATATCATGCTAGGGGGATTAGTACATATGGGTACCCATTATAGAGACTATATATCAGACGATATGATGAAAGTGAGCCGTTTTCTTTCCCGTGCCCATTCAAGGCTTAACCGGCCGAGCAGCTGGACAGTTGCCCGTTTTCAGTTCGAGATTTTTTTCTATCAGCTGAGAGCAGGCTTACTTCCCGAGTGGGAACAAAATATAGGGCTATGGGAACATGACAATGGTGAATTGGCTGCTGTCGTCTGCAGGGATGGGGATTTCTACTTCCAATTGGATACGGAGCATCCGCAGGAGGGACTGCTGCGTGAGATGTTCGAGTTCATTGAAAAGAAGTCTGCACCGGCTGCCGTGAAGCTGGCAGTTCCCAAGCTAATGACAAAGCTGGAAGAGATGGCTCAGAGCCGGGGTTATGTGCTTCTCCCAAATGAAAGTGATAATGTTATCTCTATCAGGCTGGAGGAGGAGCTGAAGGTGGTTATCCCTGAGGGCTTCTCGCTTCAATGCGGGGAAAAGGTATCGGACCGGGCGAAAGCACAGGGACATATCATGGGGTTTAACTATCCAGGCACTGCACATGCAGAGAAGATGCTGCAATTATACGGGGGAATCCGCCAAGCGCCAGACTACTGTCCCGAGCTCGACTTGTCCCTGGTTAACGGGCAGGGGGAGGTCGTGGCGTTCTGCAATGCTTTTGTGGACGGGGTGAACCGGATTGGGATTCTTGAACCTGTGGGAACCCATGTGGATTATCGAATGAGGGGACTGGGCCGGGCTGTTATCTATGAAGCGCTGAACCGTCTGTGGTCACTCGGTATGGTTAAGGTATATACAGGTCCTATGCAGCCGTTTTACCAGCATATCGGTTTTGAGATGGATGTGGAGTTCGGGGTGTGGAAAAAGTATTGACTCTCCTCTTAGGGGAGCCTGTAAACTCATCAAGGAAAGGAGGAATCAGAGTGCTGTACACAGTAAAGGAGGTAGCCGTACTGTCCGGAACTACGGTGAAAACCCTGCATCATTATCACAAAATGGGTCTGCTTATCCCGGCAGAGGTCAGCGAAGCCGGATACCGGCTGTACGGAATGGCAGAGCTGGAGCGCCTGCAGCAGATTATGCTCTATAAAGAGCTGGACTTCACGCTTGAGCAGATCGGGCAGCTGCTGGAGGAGGAGCCGGAACGCTTATCTATTCTTGTGGAGCAGGAAAAGCTCCTGCTGCTGCGCAGACAGAGGCTCGATACAATTATTGAAACCTTGCGGAAATCGATTACCAGCAGAGAAAGAGGCGAACCTATGAAAGACACAGAAATGTTCAAGGGACTTGCGGGTGAGCAAGAATGGAAAGCGGCCCTGCAGGAGCAGAGAGACCACTTAAAAGAAACGTACGATTATGACTTGCTGGCTGATGGTGCGCCGGTTGATGTTCAGCACATGAACAATATGGCAGCGGAAGCCGCAGCATTTATGACGGCTATGGCGGACGCTTTGCGGTCGGGAGTGAAGGCAGGTGACGTGAGCACGGTGGAATTAATCTCCAAGCATCTGGATTTTCTGGGAGAGCACGGGCATCCGGTCTCTGCTGCGGATTTTGCAGCACAGAACCGCTTCTTCCTCGGCGATGATTTCCATCTTCGCATGCTTGAAGGGCAGCAGACCGGACTGGCGTATTATTTAACCGCAGCGGCAGATGCGTTTGCGGCGCAGCAGCAATAGGCTGGTATACAGAGCAAGAGGGGGCCACAGTATTTCTGCGGTCCCCTCTTTGCTGCTTGTCATGTTCAAAGCTAGTTGAATCTGCCCTGCAGCCATTCTGCGGATTGCTTCATGTAAGCGAGCTGATCTGCCGCGTCAAAATGCTCAATCGCTACCGTATCCTTGTACCCGACAGCCCCCAGACGATCCAGGATTTCTTGCATCGGAATGCAGCCGGAACCGACTGGAGAAGGGAACAGCCTGGTCCCGTTTACGCTGATTTTCGGAGCTTCAGCCGGGTGCTCTTCCAGTGAGCGGTCTTTACAGTGGACATGAACAATGCTCGATTTCAGCTTCTCGAAGGCTTCCAGCGCATCTTCGCCCCGGTAGATGAAATTGCCGGTATCGAAGGTGATGCCCAGATTAGGAACCTCATTCAGAAACCACAGCAATTCTTCGGAAGTGGAAAATGGCGCACGGCTGTCATCGAAATCCTCCAGGGTGACGACAATACCTTTATGCCTGGCATACTCGCACATTTCCCTGAGTGCCGCAGCCATCTGCTGCAGCGAGCGTTCCCGCAGCGCTTTGCCAGCCGACTCTGGGATGAATCCAGGAATCACGAGAACCTTGCCCGCACCCAAATATGCAGCCGTATCAAGGAATGTAAGGCAAGGCTGGACGTTGGGGGAGTTGCCAAAATCAAAAAAAGCGTACATGGAAGCCACCGAAATTCCGGCATGCTCCAGCAGCTTTTTCATGGCCCCAGGGCCGGGCTGCACCTCATCCAGATCCAATTCTACAGCCTGGATGCCAAATTCGCGCGCCTGCCCCAGCACCTCGGGTACCGTAAGCCCTGATTGCTTAGCCGCAGTAACTATATGGTTGTAAAACACAGAAATTTGCATATGAGCTCCTTCCATTCTGTGAGAGTTTTGCAATCGCTTCCTTGATTAGTATAGGGGATATTCGGCAGAGGTTCCACCGGGAATTCCGCATGGAGGACAGGCGTCCTTTTTTTGTTTCCTAAATTGCTCTATGATGAGGAACAAGAATTCGAATCCAGGGGAGAGAAATCACTTGAGTACAGCCAAGCTTAGTTTTATCGGTGCGGGATTTCATGCATCTACGAATATTTACCCATCGGCCATCCAAGCGGGGGCAGAAATTGTTGCGATTGCAACCCGGAATCTGGAGCGCTCCAGAGCCGCTCTTCAGCGGTTCGGCAGCTGCGGCAAGCCTTATGACGATTACCGGAAAATGCTCCGGGATGTAGAATGCGACGGAGTCGTAGTGGTCGCGCAGCCTCAGGATCAACCCGCGCTGGTGCTGGACTGTATCCATGCCGGAAAAAATGTCTTTGTGGACAAGCCGCTGGGCTGGAATGGCCCGGAAGCTCTTCTGCTTGCAGAAGCAGCCGAACAGGCCGGGGTCGTGCTGATGGTGGGATTCATGAAGCGTTATGCTCCTGTCTACATGAAGCTGAAGGAGCTGATTACGGGAGGAAGGCTGGGTGAAGCCCGTTCTTTTCAGGCCCGGTTCGCGGTGGACAGCACACCGTTCTGCACAGACGAGGAGCAGTTTTTGAAGCTTGCCGCCATTCATATGCTGGATTTACTGCGGTTTTTGTTTGGCGAAGCGGTCCAAATCTCGGGTTTCACGAACAATGACCACGAACGGATCTCCCAGAGCATTTCGCTGAAATTTGCCAATGGCGTCGTGGGCAGTGTCTATTTTGCCGGGATGAGCGCCTGGTCCAGGGAAAGCGAGAGCCTGACGGTGACTTTCGATCACGGGTTCGCCTGCGCGGATGAAGTGGTGAAGCTGTCGGTTCATCATTCTCCGGCGGCCAGCGGGCTGCCTTGGCAATCGCTTGCGGAGCAGGATATGGTGTTCACCCCATCTGCGTCCGCGATGTCCGGCGGTTACAGGGACCTGTATCTGCGGGGCTTCGTCGGCGAAATGGCGCATTTCATGAAATGCTGCCGGGAAGGGCTGACGCCTGTCTCCAGCGGCCGGGATAATGTGAAAACTATGGAGCTGTGCGATGCTATTCTGTCTGCGTTGCTGTAAGAAATGTCAGGTTGAAACGTTGAATGACCCTGGTCTGGCCGGGTATTCTTAGATATCCGTCAGGTCAGCGGGGCTCCCACTAACGTAACGGTTGCTTCCGGACTGTAGTTCCGCTATTTCTGGGTTTTTAAAGATCTGAGCCTGCTTCCGGACAGGAGATCCGTTATTTCATTTGAATTGGGCACATTTGGGCTCTGAAGAAGGAAATAAGGGATTCTGAGTCCGCGAGCAGCGCAAATGGTCACTTTTCAGGCAAATAGGGTCTTCTGAGTCCGCATTAATTGGTAACTAAATGGTAAATCCGCAAATTAGCGCCCAATCTACATACTATGCAACCCTAGCTTGTAGAAACGCGTATTTCAATCTCCTCCTGCTGTGCTGATCCGCAGCTTACTCCTCTTTCGTGAAAAAAGAAAAGCCGCTCCGCTGCAATCCGCCTGGTAACTTCCTGACGGTAAATGCAGCAAAACGGCGTGTTTTTCACGACATCTATGCGCTCAAATGATAGGTATGTTGAATGAAAATTTATATCAATCATATGCCCATTTTTGGACCCACGATAATTGCATAATACTACAGCGGAAAGTATAAGTCTATACTTTTTTTGGGTTCTCTCTATACTTATGAGTATTCTCATCAGGAAAAGAGGGGCTATATGATTGTTAATCGAAGTGAAATCGACGAGAAAAAATATTTGCAGGAGGTAGTAGCGAGGCTTAAGAATGCGCTGGAAGCCATAGATGGACGGATAAGCTCAGCCCAGCACGAGATCCTGGAGGCGAAAAAATACCTCTGGGCCAACTCCGCGCAGATTGATCCTGCGGAACGGGCGGCCAACAAAGTTGAGATTTCGCTGAGTATTGATCACGGCGAACAAGCTGTAGTCAAGCGGGGCAGGCTGAGGAAGCTGCTTCTGACGCCTTATTTTGGCAGAGTTGATTTCCTGGCAGACCGTCACTCTGAAGCCTTGGCCTGTTACATCGGTGTGCATTCCTTTGCCAGGGAAGACAACCAGGAGAATGTGATTTATGACTGGCGATCTCCAATAGCAAGCATGTTCTATGATTTCAATGTCGGCCGGGCGAATTATGCGGCTCCATCCGGGGAGGTTGCCGGGGAGATTACATTAAAAAGGCAGTACAGCATCAAAAACAGTGAAATGGAATACATGATCGAGAGCTCGATGAATATTAATGACGACGTGCTGCAAAAGGAGCTCAGCCACACCTCGGATGAAAAAATGAAAAATATTGTGGCCACCATTCAGAAGGAGCAAAATGTGATTATCCGCAATGAATCCGCCCATGAGCTGATCATCCAGGGCGTTGCCGGCTCGGGTAAAACCTCGGTGGCCTTGCACCGTGTGGCTTTTCTGCTGTACCGGTATAAGGATACCTTAACCTCGCAAAATATCCTGATCATCTCTCCAAACAAAGTGTTCTCCGATTATATCTCGAATGTCCTGCCGGAGCTGGGCGAAGAGAAAATCCTGGAACTCAGCTTCGATGAGCTGGCTGCAACTGAGCTTGCGGGAATATGCGGCTTCCAGACCTTCAACCAGCAGGTCAGCGGGCTTGCCGATTCGGTGGATGACGCTGCGATTGAACGGATCAGGTACAAGGCGGGCATGGATTTTGTTCAAAAGCTGGAGAGCTACATCACGCACATTAGCGAGGCCAATTTTATTCCTGTTGATGTATCCGTTGGTCAGGTGCGGATGTCCGCAGATGAAGTACAGAGCGCTTACCAGTCCGCACGCAGTCTGCCGGTTAGACAGAGGCTGGAGAAAACAGCAATTATCCTGTCAGGCCGGGCCCGGGATGAGAATGGACGAAGCTTACCCTCAGCCACGGCCAATAAAATAAAAACAGCCGTCAAAAACATGTTCAAATCACTGAACGTGCTTACTCTATATAAGGATTTCTATGAGCATATCGGCAGGCCCGGGCTGTTCAAGCCGAAAAAGGCGAAGCTTCTTGAGTTCTGTGACGTTTTTCCGCTGGTCTATTTGAAGCTCCGGCTGGAGGGAGGGAAACGGTTCGATTCAGTAAAGCATCTTGTGGTCGATGAAATGCAGGACTATACAGCTATCCAATATACAGTACTGTCTCTGCTGTTCAGATGCAAAAAGACCATTCTCGGCGACAGCAGCCAATCCGTTAATCCGTATTCTTCCTCATCGGTCACTGAGATCCAAAGGGTTTTTCCCGGAGCAGATACGGTTGAGCTGCTGAAGAGCTACCGCTCGACCCTTGAAATTATACAGTTTGCCCAGAACCTTAACCCAAACAGCCGGATTGTTCCGGTCGAACGTCATGGTGAACCTCCTGTAATCATCCGTGCAGAAACGCCTGAAGGGGAAATGGCACATATCAACAGGCTGATCCTGCGCTTCCGCGAGTCGGAGCATCATTCGCTTGGGATCGTCTGCAAGACACAGAATCAGGCGCAGAGCGTATACGAAGCACTGACAAGCTCGCATAAGGATACTTTTTTGCTCGATTTCAGCAGTGATAAATTTCATGAGGGGATTGTGGTAACTTCCGCACATATGGCTAAGGGATTGGAGTTCGATCAGGTCATTGTCCCTTTTTGTGATGCAGCGAATTATCAGACAGAACTTGACCGGAGTATGTTGTATATTGCTTGTACACGGGCCATGCATGGGCTTGCGCTAACCTTTTGCGGTGAAGCCCCTGTGTGGATTTAGTCACCATGGACGGCTTATAGAGCAGCATAATGCTCCCTGGGTGCAGCTTGCGCAAAGCCCATTGAATACGCTCTTTTACAAAAATATACTAGGATTGTAAGCAGAAGCGCGGGAGGGGACGCTTATGAAAATCACTATCGAGAGCATACCGGAAGACAGCGAGCCTGAGATTATTTTGAGGTGCAATGATCCGGATGAAGCGGTGCTGAAGCTGCTGTATTCGATTCAAGCCATGGCGGCTTCCAAGAAGCTGATCGGCATGACCGGTCTTCAAATGCACATCATCGATCCGGATGAGGTGTATTATTTTGAGGCGGTGGACCACAAAGTTTTTATCTATTGTGCCGAGCAGGTGTATGAATCCAGGCTGAAGCTGTATGAGATTGAGCTGGCTTATGCGCATAGGGACTTTTTTAGAGCCTCCAAATCAACCATCCTAAATATTGCCAAAATCAGGTCCGTCAGCCCGCTTCTCTATGGAAGATTTGAAGCCTTGCTGCACAATGGCGAAAAGGTCTTCATTTCCCGGCAATATGTTCCTGTGCTTAAGCAAAAACTAGGACTCTGAGGAGGCTTCATCATGAAAACCGGTAAATTTCTATCTCTTATTGTGAAGGATTTGTTTGCAGTCTGTGGGTGTATAACGGTTCTGGTGGCCATTGTGCAGGTCTTGAGCTCAACCGGTTCCGTAAAAGCATCAATCCTGTGGCAGATTATTGTGGCGGCTTCGGCCTTTACCTGCTTCAAATATGCTTTGGTGAGCACACCCGGGCTTGGTAAAAAAGCGCAAACGTTCTGCTTCTATATCTGTTTTTTGCTTGCCGATGTTTTTGTGATCGTGTGGCTGTGGCTCTTCAGTTCCGGTCCGTTTAGAGAAAATGAGCGTTTTCTCCCTTTTCTGATTACCAGCCTTGTGGTCAAAGGAATGGTGTACACGATGCTGCATATTGACGGGCAGAAGGAAGCCAAGCGGCTGAATGAGAAGCTGGGCGAGTATCAAAGGGGAGGCAAGGTATAGATGGAGTTATTTCCTGGGCAATGGGATGGCTCCGTATGAAGCAGGGGATTTAAGCATCTCCTGCTTTTTTGCATAAAAACGCTACTAAATCAATTACCACCCGTAGTAAGGGAAGAATGATCACTTTACTCTGGAGATGATATCATGCTTCTCAATCCAACTTCTTTGATGCCTCAGGCCATTCCGGGTCAACCGCTGAACGGACTTCATCCTTCCTGGGAGCTGTTCCGGCAGCGCTATGAATGGCTGGAACCTCAAATTCATGCCTTTGCGGCTGAAGCGAATGAGGGGGAACGGCTGGACGATGCTGCGCAAAACTTGCTCGATACTTATAGAGGTGCCGCGGCGAAGCCTGCTCTTTACGGAGTTCCTGTAGGCATCAAAGACCTGCTGCATGTGGAGGGATTGCTTACCCGGGCCGGGTCCGGCTTGCCGGCCGGGGTGTTGACCGGCCAGGAAGGGTCATTAATCAGACGCCTTCGTTCACTGGGTGCGCTGATCGCCGGCAAGACGGTTACCGAAGAATTTGCATACAACGGTCCTATCGCAACACGCAATCCGTACAATACATATCATACCCCTGGCGGTTCAAGTGCGGGTTCGGCAGCAGCGGTTGCTGCAGGATTATGCCCGCTGGCGATTGGTACCCAGACCCTTCGTTCCGTGATTGCTCCAGCTTCCTTTTGCGGTGTGGTGGGCTTCAAGCCCAGCTATGGTAGAGTGCCGCTGGATGGTGTTATTTTGCTGGCCCCTTCCTTTGATACCATAGGGTTCTTCACGCAAAATGTATCTGATATGCAGGTTGCGGCAGCTGCGCTCATCCCGGATTGGAATCATCAGCACCAGCAAGCTGGCAGAAAACCGGTTCTGGGCATCCCCAAAGGGATATACATGGAACTGATGAGCCGTGAGGTCAAAGAGACTTTTACCGCACAAATTGAAGCCCTTCAGCAGAAGGGCTATGAAGTGAAGCAGGTGAATATGCCTTGGGAGGATGAATTTATCTACGGGAACGCCATGCTGCGGTTTCTGGAGGGCGAAATGGCACGTGAGCATGCCCTGTGGTTCGGACGTTTTGCAGAGAACTATGGTACTCCGGTAAGGGAGGCTATTCTCCGGGGCCGGGAAATCACCGATACGGAGCTGGGGATGTACCGCCGGAGACAGTCCAGGCTGCGCCGGGAGCTGGAAACAGCCAAAGCAGCACAAGGTGTGGACCTCTGGGTATCGCCAGCGCAAGGCGGAACCGCACCGAAGATCGGCGAGGGCACCGGATGGCCCGGAATGACCGCCATCTGGACTTTTGCAGGCTGCCCAACGCTCAGCCTTCCATCAGCCAGTATTGATAACCTGCCGCTCGGCTTTCAGTGCATTGGAAGTTATGGGGAGGATGAGGCACTGGCAGCCTGGGCGCAGCAAATTGCAGAGCACTTATAATTCAAGAATGAGCACAGAAATTTATCCGCAAAAGATATGCAAATCTGCCCCGGTCAAATAGCTGTGCGTGGCGAAACGGCCATAAATGCTGTGGGTGGCTTGCCTGGATTCAAGGTCGAGCAGCTGGAGCAAGAGAGTGTCCTGCTCCGGAATGAACTTGCGGGTTAAGGCATGCCCTCTGCTCACCACACGGACCATCGCATTGGGTTCACCTGTGAACAAGAGCTCACCACTGTCGGCATCGAGTAATTCCTCCTGTACCCCGTGGTCTAGAATCCCGTAAGTCCGTAATTCTTCCGTTATATACAGCCGCTTATACGTACCCTTTATCCGTGTACGCTGCATTTCTCGGGTTGTCGGATTGTACATGCACAGTTCGGAGTGTTCTTCGTCAAAATAATGCTTATACAAGGAAATTCCGGCAGCAACGGGGCGGATCACCGGATACCCGCATGAAGGGCCGCACTGGTCTATAATATAGGATTCCGCGATAGGAACACCATTCTTGACGCCCTCTACGAATACCTCCAACGGGATTACAACAACGCTCTGAATGGCTACGCCTTCAATCATGTCGTATTTGCGGACTTCCCAAATCTCCCGTTTCTCATAACATTGAATTCTGCCTGTTTCGATCAGAAGCTGCTCCGTATTTTCATGCTTAAATACAGTAATCCATGAGGTATGTACGATCCGGTCGCGGGGTCCGATGCTGTCGGGGACATGGAAGTGCTGCCCCAGGTCGAGGTCGATCAGCACGTAACCCGAATAGCCGGAGTTACGCTTCCTGTTGTAAGGATCATTCAGCTCAGGGATAGCTGCTAGAACATACCGCTTGCCCAGGCCGTGAAACTCAGCCCGCCGGAAGGAATGCATGTCCAGATTTTCTGCAGAATCGCGGCTTATACGAAGGGTGTACACCTTTCGGCTCTCCATCGTGCGGCAATCTATTTGATGCAGGATACACACAGCAGTCTGATCTTCCCATTGCAGATCTGCGTAGTAAATACAATCCTTGGCCGACGAGGCACTCTCAAGATAAGACCCTGGCCCGTAGCTGGTAAACTCCTGCGACCCATCCACGTAATCATAGCGAAGCACACCTGCCATATACGGCTCTGCTGCGGAAATTTCCTCTTCCCCGCGGACATCGGTAACATAATAGACAGCATACCGGTTATCTAGAGTTATTCCTGAATAATTTACAAACTGGTTCGCAAAGCCTTGAATCTGACGGGTATGGATCATATAGGCGGAGCCTCCTGTTCTTCATAATGAACGATAAGATCATCTCTTTCCAATCAAAAAGCGCATATTGATCTCGCCGCTGCCTGCTGTATTCGGCTTCAAGCCGAGACGGAACGCATATCTCTTCAGCCGAGTTTTTACCTGGCAAGGCGTGAGCGAAGGGCAGCTCTGCAGCAGCTGGGCTGCTGCCCCGGAGACCATGGGAGCAGAGACGCTGGTTCCAGACAGCACAAAATATTGTTTGTCAATCCGCAGATAAGGGAAATTCCGGGCCAGCTGGGAGCCTGGGGCACGAAGTGAAATGACCGATTCTCCCGGAGCTACAAGATCCGGTTTAATTTTACCGCCGGGAGCCGGGCCGCGGCTGGAGTAGAAGGTAATCCGGTCATCTTTTTGCGTAAGGGTCCGGCGGTCATCAATAGCTCCAACGGTAATAGCCGAAGGGCTGATGCCCGGTGACTCGATCGTCTTGCGCCCGGGTCCGCTGTTGCCTGCGGCGATTACAACGGTAAGCCCAGCTTTGACAGCTTTTTCTACAGCCTGGCAGAGCAGGTCGTCATTACAAGATGTGCTAACGGGTCCGCCAAAGGACATCGATAGAATGCGCAGCTTCAGACGTTTGCGCTGGGCAATACACCATTCGATCGCCTTTATAATAGTGGAATCATAGCCATCTCCGTTGATATCCAGCACTTTAACGCCTACGATGCCCGCTTCAGGTGCCGGACCTTTATATTTCCCCTTGCTGCTCCACCCGTTGCCAGCCGCATCCCCTGCAATATGTGTGCCATGGCCGTTGTCGTCATAAGGGCGTTTCCGGTGGTTGACGAAATCCTTGAAAGCCACGATCCGGTTCACGGGACGGGTCAGGTCAGGATGGGGGAACACACCGGTGTCGAGCACGGCGATGTTGACTCCTTTTCCGGTAAGCCCTCTTGAGCGCTCCACAGCAGCTGCACCGATGGAAGGGGTGGCAATATCCAGGGACATTTTTTTGACCTCATCCAGGTATATCTTATGAACTTCATTTGAGCAGCAGATCCGCTGCAGGCATTTCAGTGAAATTTGCGAGGAGACAGCATTCAGTATAGGGATTTGGTGTTTAACAGGAAAAGTATGAGAGCCCATGTGCTTGCGCAAGGCTTGTAGCCGGGCGGGGGTAATCTTGCGATTAAATTGAACGATAACAGGCAGCTCCGCTGGCCCTTTACCGGAATGATACGTTTTCCGAACCCTGTTCCTCAACGGACGGTTCAATTTGGAAGCATACTGCTTCACCCACAGTTTTTCGCGCATGGCTGTCGCCTCACCTCTCCGATACAGGGTATGCACGAAAAGGCACAATGGGTACATATCTATAATTCTAAGACACTACCACATTTCTCGATTGATAGGCAAAAACGCGTTTCACTGCACGTACAAATTGCATCTACTACTGTATCCTATCAGAAAGTGGTGAAGCAAATGAAAGCTCCCGACAAGAAAGCGTTGATGGCAAAAAAAGCATTAATGGCCAAAAAAGCAATGATGGCCCGCAAGGCGAACGCAACTGCTGTGAGAAGAAGACGCAGAATCAGACAAACCTTCGACAGATTCGTAGTTCTTGCTACAAGTCTGGGCAATGTGCCTAAGGACTCCACTGGCTGGACAGCTTCCTTGACAAGCGGTGCAACCACGGTAACTACCGATTTTGACGATTTTGGTGTCGCCCGGTTCCCTACGATTACTACGCTGACAACGGTGTCCTATATTCTGAGAATAAGAGATGAAGCCGGCAATCTTCTGACTACCAAAAACATCCCTGCTAATCGTGAGTTTTATGTAGCCAGATTCTAAGAGGAACGTTTCAGTGGTGTGAACCTAAACAGCGCGTGCCGTCAGGCGGTACGTGCTGTTCGGCGTTTTCCGGGCTAGATCTTGGTCTGATTTCAAATTTCCCAGGCTCCATGATATTCTTTAAAGTATGAATACTAAATTTATCCAGTCTGGAGGAAGGACGCAATTGAAAAGCTATTTTGAGAGGGGGCTAACCGATGTATGAGTGGATTAAGAACTACAGTCTCGTGGAATACAGTGACCGAGTAGAGAGGCTGGATTTCCGCGAGGGTTCACGCTTCCATATGGAGAGGCTGAAGCTGGAATCACCGTCTTCCGGTATGACAGCAGCTCGCGCAGAAGGGGCAGCCATCTGTATATCGATATTGGCCATGCGCTAGTATATGTAATTGATCTGAGCAGGCAGTCATACATCAGGAATTGGAATGAACTTAAGGATGTAAAGGTGTATCCGCTTCCCGAAGGCATGGATTTTAACGGCTTTAATCATGAAACCGCAGAGCCGCTTCCCGAGGGCATTGGGTTCTTTTTCGATGAAGATTCGTTGCGGGCGATGATCGATAGGGTTAATCAGGAGCTGATGGCAGGATGATGAAAAATAAAGCATATATATGGTTCCTTCTTGGTGCTCTAACCTTTGTGGTAGGAGGTTTCCGTCTGAATGATCGAGGAGATGATTCCTCCATGTATTGGGCAGGAGCTGTATTGATGCTTGTGATGGCATGGGTAAGTTATCAAAGGTTCAGCCGAAAATGAACAACAGGGCAACTCATTTTTTACCTATATACCCGCCTCTCATTTAAATATAATGGAAGTTAGTGATTGCAAGGAGGCGGAGAAGATTGAACGTTCAGGTGGAGCGGATTTTTGAAAGGTTAACGGCTATTTTTAGTGAAGAATTAGAAGCAGACCTGGCAGGGATATATCTGCATGGCTCCTTGGCTATGGGGTGCTTCAATCCTGCCGGAAGTGATATCGACATTCTGGTGGTTATCCGCACAAAGCTCCCGCGTGCTGGCGCAGTGAGGATTGGACGAAAGCTTTTGTCCCTGAGTGATGATATGGCAAACGGCCTGGAGATTAGTGTGGTCCGGGAAGATGTGCTTACTCCTGTCATCTACCCGACACCCTGTGAGCTGCATTTCTCCGATTACCACCGGGAGAGATACCGGGCTGATGAGGATTATGTATGCGGAGGCTATGAGGATAAAGACCTCGCCTCACAAATCGCTGTCGCCTATTACAGGGGCAGAACGTTATACGGAAAACCTCTTGCTGTGCACTATCCTCCAGTAGATCATAGTGTCTACCTGTCCTCTATCCTGCATGACATAGCGGATGCGGCAACGGATATTTTGGAGAACCCGATGTACATGACATTGAATTTGTGCCGGGTGCTGTATTACATACGTGTAGGTCAAATCTCTTCAAAAAGAGAAGGCGGGGAGTGGGGAATTGCGAGCCTGCCGCTGGAGTCTAGGGAACTCGTGCAGGTCTTTTTGAATCAATATAATGGAGTTTCGGAAGACAGGCAGATACAGTCAGGTCAGTTGGCCGCTTTTGCCGAGTATATGCTGGATGAGATAAATAGGGAATTGCAGGTGAATCTGGATGATTACAGCTGAAGGCGTGGCCATTATTCCGCTGGAAATAGAGGGGGTCCTCTTGAATTCCACTTTAGTGTGGGATGAACATGAAGCGGTTCTGATCGATGCCGGTTTTCACGGTCATGGCCAACAGATTGTAGATGGGATGAGGACAGCCGGGGTTCCCTTCGAACGTTTGTCTGCCGTGATTTTGACCCATCAGGATATTGATCATATTGGCGGTGTCCAGGACTTGATAAAATTAGCCGCGAAGCCGCTGACTGTCTATGCCCATGCACTGGATCAGCCTGCTATCGAGGGGGCGGTCCCACTCTTAAAAAGAGAACTGCCCCCGCAGCTGCAGCACATGTTCAATCTTCCCTATCATGTGAAGGTGGATCATACGTTAAATGACGGGGAAGTGCTTCCCTTTTGTGGAGGCGTTGAAGTGATTTTTACGCCTGGGCATACCCCGGGCCACATCAGTTTGTATTTGCAGACCAGCAGGGTCCTTATTGCCGGAGACGCGTTGCCTTCCGTGAACGGTGAGCTGCAAGCCCCAACCCATCAGACCACACCTGACCTGCCGGCCGCGATGGATTCCCTGAGAAAATTGCTGGATTACGACATCGGCCAAATCGTCTGTTATCATGGCGGATTGTGTACAGAGGATGTCGAAGTGCAGCTGCGTCGCATAGTGGAAGGGTCGACCGGAGAAATGTTTATTTCAAAAGAGGAGGCACCTGAACGGTGAACAGCTTGCTGGGTATGAAGCTTGGAGAAGGCGGATGTGCAGAAATTTACGAATGGGAAGATGCATCGAAGATCATAAAGCTGGCCAAGAGCAACACCGGAATGGATGCGCTGGCAAGAGAGTTCGGCAATTCACAGGCCGCTTGGGAGAATGGACTGCCTGTGCCGCGCCCCTGCGAATTAACGGAAGTCGATGGCCGCCCGGGGATGGTGACTGAGCGCATCTATGGAGAGTCGTTGATGGAACGGTTCATGCAGCTGTTCATGCTGCCGTCTGGAGACAGGAAGTGGAAGGACAGTGATGATGAGAATATCCGCATTACCGCCCGCTGTCTAAGTCACATTCATAGCCATAGGATCCCTTCGATGCCACCGCAGCGGGAATCACTGAAATGGTGTATCCGTTCAGCCCGTTATTTAACTTCAGTGGAGAAGGAACAGGTCATGGAGTGGCTGGACCGCCTGCCTGTGAAGCAGCAGCTCTGCCACGGAGACCCCAACCCGGGGAATATTATTGTACGGGAAGGCAAGCCCGTAGTCATCGACTGGATGGATGCCTCCACCGGAAATCCCGAAGCGGATCTGGCTGAATACATCATTATGATCCGTTATTCGGTTCTGCCGCCGGGTCTGCCTGCGGATGCGCTGGACTTTTTTGACTCCGTAAGAGAGCCTATCATCCGGGTATTCAGCGAAGAATACGAACGGCTGACGGGACTTGCTTACCGTGAGGTGGAGCAGTGGCTGGTTCCGCTCGCTGCACGTAAACTGAATGTTGATTCTATCGGTGAAGAAGAGAAGCAAAGGCTGCTGGAGTTTATCAGAGCCGGATTGTGAGTAAACAGCCCCGGCATGATCCTGACGATCCATGCCGGGGCTGCTTTATACCCTGA
>RCUU01000659.1_pt1 | contig 18273 bp, 14 predicted proteins | sample 2166211 | NCBI WGS metagenome assembly RCUU01 (sample SAMN09932620, study PRJNA488358) | compost metagenome | feature: garden; material: soil; isolation source: compost soil in phenylacetic acid-enriched culture | place: Germany: Experimental Botanical Garden Goettingen | collected 2016-01-27
GCTCAATGGCGATGCCGGCAACGACATCCTCAACGGCGGGCTTGGCGCGGATGCCATGAATGGCGGTGCCGGCAACGACACCTATGTGGTCGACAATGCCGGTGACAGCATTGTCGAAGCCGCGGGTGCGGGGACCGATCTGGTACAGACCAACCTGGCCAGCTATGTGCTCGCGAGCAACGTCGAGAACCTGACCTACACCGGAACGGGCAACTTCTCCGCAACTGCCAACGGATTGAACAACACCGTCATCGGTGGCATCGGCAACGACGTCATCAATGGCGGCTCGGGTGCGGACCGCATGGAGGGTGGCGCTGGCAATGACACTTACTTCGTGGATACAACGGCAGACCAGGTAGTCGAGCTGGCGGGTGCGGGTACCGATACCGTGCGGACATCGGCGGCCAACTACACGCTCGGTGCCAATATCGAGAACCTGACGTTCGTCGGCGCAGGGAACTTCACCGGCACCGGTAATGGCTTGGGCAACACCATCGCTGGCGGGGCAGGCAACGACTTCCTCAACGGCGCGGCCGGTGACGATATCCTCCAGGGCAATGCCGGCAATGACACGCTCAATGGCGATGCCGGCAATGACCAGCTGTTGGGTGGTATCGGCAACGATATCCTCAACGGTGGCGACGACAATGACAGCCTCGACGGTGGTCTGGGCGACGATACGCTGTCGGGAGGAAACGGCAACGACACGCTGTTCGGTGATGCCGGCAACGACATCCTGTCAGGCGGCAGCGGCAATGACTTCATTAACGGCGCTACCGGCAACGACATCGTCAATGCCGGTACCGGGGACGACACGATGATTGCCACTGACGGCAATGACATCTTCCAGTTCGCCGCCGGCTCCGGGAATGACTTCGTCATCGGCTTCGATGCCAACGTCGTGGGCGGGCAGGACCTGCTCGACATCTCCGCGTTCAACATCACTGCTGCAACCTTTGCCGCCAACGTCACCATCGCCGATGTCGGCGCGGATACCCTGGTCAGTATTGGAGGTGCTGATTCGATCCGCCTGGTGGGTGTGGCCGACGCCACGACGGTGAATGCAACGGACTTCATTCTGGCGACGTAAGGACTGAAGCACACTTGCTGACGCAGGGAGTGTGATCATGAAGAGGAGGGCACTGGATGCCCTCCTTTTCATTTGAGCGCTCTGGCACGCGATGGCTCAAGGCGTGTCTGAACGGGGCAGGACGATAGCCCCTTATCCGAGCAGTTGCATGATCAACGCGCTGTCAGCCACCCCGTTGGCAGGTAGACCATTGGCTTTCTGGTAATCCTTGAGCCGTGCGGCGCTGGTCTGACCGAACAGGCCATCGGCCTTGATGTCCGCGCCAAGGGCGGACAAACCCAGCTGCACGAGGCGCACGTCAAGACCTCGCGCCATGGGGGTGTGCAATGCCAGCTGGCGGCTGCCGGGTTGTGGGCCGTCGTAGCAGCCTGGGGGCAGTGCATTGAGCGTGGCAGTGGAAATCTCCAGGCCGCGCACCACCAGCGGCAGCTCCAGCCCCCAGTGGCCGAGATCGATCAGTCGCCTGAAAGCCTGGGTGCGATAGACCGTGGCGTGCAGGACCGGGTTGTCGTGGCCGGCGAGCCAATCTTCGCGAGATTCGACATACGCCTCGATCCACGTGCGCTCACCCACCGTGGCGAGGCTGCCGGTATTGCTCGTCACGCGGTCACGGATCAGTGACCAGGAGCCGTGGACGGTGCTGTCGTAGACCACTGCGACACCGAGCGGCGTCGTTATCCCCAGGTGCGAGGCAGACTTTTCTGCAGGTTGCCAATAGGTCTGGTCAAAGAACAGGTCCTGGGTATCACGCATGACGGGATCGTCGGCAGTGGCGCGCAGAAGGTTGTGCAGGTGTTTTGCGCGGTCGAGGGAAAAGTCGCGGTCCGCCAGGGGAGGCAGGAAGGGACTCAGGTGCTCACTGAAGCGCGCACCTGGATTGTCGCAATAGCGCTTGATCAACTCATGCAGGTTGCCGGTGGACAGGGTGGTTTGTGATCGTCCGAAGGTCAGGTGGCCGGAGTCTCCTTTGATGAGAGTGACATTGCCATAATCGCCCTGGACGCTTCCAGTTTCAAAAATATTGACGATGGCTTGGGCAGTTCGTTTTTGCAGCGAAGTGAGCATGGCTACTTTCCTCGGGGCAGGCAACGGCCAAAGCCATTGCCACGTAGTTGCATGTCTCGCATCCAACGCACTCCAGGATACCGCAGCGAGGCGCCTGTTCTGGTCAAGGCCGTCATTGTCGGTGCTGCTGGACTTGACCAAGTATTACATTTAACCGGGTGTGTTTTGCTCGTCTATCGGTCCGCGTGTCGAAACGACGGAAGGCGCTGTACAACCTTGTATGGGCAGCGCAACCGCTGCGCGTGAAGGTTATTCTCCACGGTGCTAGCGGTTGTGAAGAAATGCACTAGCGGCTGTGCTTGATTGTCCGCTTGTGGGTATTAACCTCAACGGCAGTTCTCCTTCTTATCCCACTCGGAGCATGGGCATGAGCCAATTGATCGGCACGCTGATACTGCGCTTCGACGCTTCATCTGCCGCGTTGCGCGACGGACTTTCCGTGGTTCAGCAGATTGGCCAGACACTTTGGGTAGCCAACGATGAAACCACCCACCTGGAGCGTTTTACCGTTCGCGATGCTGCCCCGGGTGAAGCGATACTGTGTAGTGAGCAAACGTCGTTCTCACTCGACAGTTACCTGAAGTTGCCACTGCCCAATACGGATGTCGAGGTCGATATTGAAGGATTGGCCTATGACAAGGACAGCCAGTACCTGTGGATAGTCGGTTCGCACAGTCTGAAGCGCACCAAGGCCAGGGCTGGCAGAACCGCACAAGAGAATGTCCAGCGGCTGTCGACGGTGGAAGCGGACGGTAATCGCTTTGTGTTGGCCCGTATCCCTGTGATTGATGAGCAGGACGGCAGTTGCACGCTGGCGGGCAGGGAGGCGTCCGATGGACGGACGGCCGCGATATTGAAGGGCGATAGTGTCGGCAATGCACTGACTTCGGAGATTGCCAAAGACAAGCAGTTGCGGGACTTTCTGCAGATTCCCGGAAAGGACAACGGCTTCGATATCGAAGGCTTGGCGGTCATCGGCTCCCGCCTGTTGATAGGCTTGCGGGGGCCGGTTCTGCGTGGATGGTCGGTCATGCTGGAGGTCGAGCCGGTACTGGACGACGATGCCACGGATACGCTGAAGCTGAAGAAGATTGGCCCGGATGGGCAGCGCTACCGCAAGCACTTGTTCGCCTTGAACGGCCTGGGTGTGCGTGATCTGTGTACTGACGGCAATGATCTGCTGATCCTGGCAGGGCCGACGATGGACCTGGACGGCCCGGTTACGGTGTTCCGTTGGCGCGATGGTTTTCCACTGAGTGAACAGAGCGTTGTCTTCAATGAACAACTGGAGACGCTGTTCGAAGTGCCGTTCGGTAAAGGTGAGGACCATGCCGAGGGCATGTGTATCTTCAAGGCGGCATCATTGGGGCAAACAGGGCTATTGATTGTATACGATGCTGCGGCGACATCGCGCAAGCTGGGTATAAGCGATGTGCTCGGTGATGTGTACTCGCTGCCGTAGCAGTGTCTGTTGCGCAGGTTTCAGAAAACATTACAACCACCCATTAGTATTAATCGCTATACCGTTCGTCGGTGTTCATGTCGTGGAAATGAACGATCGCACGTTCTGCGTCTCTGATGCTCCAGCAGGCCGGTTCTTTCTCTGAATCGCGCTGTGCACTCCCTCGTAAAAAGGACGTTCACCTCATTTGCATGAAGCAGCATGCACATGGGGATTTTTTTTACCTGAAAACTGGAGTATCAACATGTCGTTATTCAATGACTCGGCGGGTCTATAGCTGTACTTCTTCAACCCCGGTTTAGTGATTTTCCTCTTATAACGTGATCTTGTAGTTGCGATTGAGTCGCTCGCCTAGCCAGTGCACGGTCATCTAGCATTCATGCATTTTGTGGAGAAGTACTCGTGGAGATTAATACAATTATCAGCCTGTTCGGGCAGAAAGAATCCATGGAGCTTTTGCGGTTGTCGGTTGTGTATGTTCATTTACTGGCGTGTTGCGTCGCCATCGGTCTTGTGTTTGCCAGCGATGTGGAGATGGTCAAGGGTTTATTAAAGGGGCGCGGCGCCTCTGGTCATGACAATGACCATATGAGCAAACTTCAGAAATCGGTTTCCAATGCACTTATATTCTTGTGGCTGACCGGGGCAGCGGTGATCGGCATCGATTACCTTGAGAAGGGCATGAGCTACTTCGCCAACCCTAAACTTCAAGCCAAGATCATCATCGTCGTGTTGCTGACGTTCAATGGCATGTTGCTGCATCGCTTTGTCCTGCCCGCGCTGTTGAAAGCCGGCTCGTTGTTGGACTTGCAAGTGGGTGTGCGCATGTTTGCCCTGTTCTCCGGCGCGTTGTCCGGTGTGTCCTGGCTGTATGCGGCCATGCTGGGTGTCGGTCGACCACTGGCGTGGAAGTACTCGCTGACCGAGTTGCTGATCGCTTACCCCGTCATGATCCTGCTCGGCTTCGCGTTGATGGTGGCGCTGACCCAGTGGGCGCGCAAACGGGAAGTGTCCGAACCGGCGCAATCGCACTCATGGGCCCTGGCCGGGATCCCGGCGCACTGAAGTGGCGAGTCGATAGAACGGACAGGTGAGGTTTTCTGCACCTGCCAGATCAGATGCCCCCTCCGAGCGAGGGGGTCTTTGTTTGTGGCGTTCGCGGTTGGCCTAGTGCCGCGGTGACAGATGAATGCCGGCGATCATGCAGCGCACCGAACCGCCGGCCATTTCAATGGTAGGAACGTCAAGCGGTACCAGGCGTGCCGAACGTTCGATACGTTGGCGCTGTTCGTGGTTAAGGCTGTTGAACGCTCGGCGTGACAGGGCGAGAATCCGCCCGTCGCGCCCCGACAACTCGATGGCATTTCCCGCGAACTCATTGATCTGCTGATTGCTCAGGTCGATGACATCGCGCCCGGACTCGATCAGGCGCATGCGTACTTCTTCGGCCCTGGCTTTGTTGGTGAAGGTATCAAAACCCACCAGCGCGAACTCGGTGGCCACGCACATCAGGACGTTGGTGTGGTAGACCGGCGAGCCTTTTTCATCGGCGGTATCGAACACCATCGGCTCGAAATTGAAGTGCGTGCTGAACCGTTCGAGGGCGATCGGGTCGGCGCGGTTCGAGCGGGCGGTATAGGCCACTCGCGAGAGGTGGTCGAACACCATCGCCCCGGTGCCTTCAAGAAACAGCTCGTCCTGTTCCAGCCCCGAGTAATCGATCACATCCTGCACGCGGTATTCGTGCTTGAGCATTTCGATGACATCCCCGCGCCGCTCGCGGCGGCGATTTCTGGAGTACATCGAATAGATGGCCACGTGGCCGCCCGGGTGGGTCGAGAACCAGTTGTTGGGAAATACCGAATCGGGTGTGTCCTTGTCGCCGAAGTCATCGAACAGGTGCACGCGGATACCCTCGGCCTCGAGCCGACCGGCCGCCTGGGTGACTTCGTCACGGGCGACCTCCGACAGGGTCTGCGCCGCGATGTCGGGGTTGGCGCTCTGGAACGAGTTGTCTGCTGCCGTCTCCGGGTTCGGGGTGAAAGCGTGCGGTCTGACCATGACCACGGCCGCTGGGGCTTGAATCGAACGCGTTGGAAATGCCATCTGGGATTACCGTCTGAATACTGACCGAAAGTTAGGCAACGCGTCGGATGCGGCTTTTGGCTGCACGGCCGCGGGTATGGCTGAACAGGTCTTTCGGGTCGTCTTCCACCCACGGTACCAGGTCGATCTTGCTGCCCATGCCACGTTTCTCGGCCTGCTGCAGGACGTAGCGCAGCACGGTGTAGTCCTCGAGCGCGAAGCCCACCGAATCGAAAACGGTGACCTGGCTGTCGCTCTGGCGGCCTTCGCTCTCGCCGCGCAGTACACGCCACAGGTCGACAACCGGGAAGTCGCCTGGCAACTGCTGGATATCACCTTCGATGCGGGTCTGCGGCTCGTACTCGACGAACACCCGGGCATTGCGCAAGACGTCGGCATGCAGCTCGGTCTTGCCGGGGCAGTCGCCACCGACGGCATTCAGGTGCATGCCGGGTTCGAGCATTTCAGGGGTGATGATGGTGGCGTAGGCCTTGTCGGCCGTCACCGTGGTGATGATGTCGACACCTTTCACCGCGTCCGCCACCGAGTTGGCCTTGCGAATGGTGAGGCCCGAGTACTCTTTCAGGTTGGCGATCAGCTTGGCGGTGGCCAGCGGATCGGTATCGTAGGCAACGATTTCTTCGATACCCAGGTGTTTGTGGAAGGCCAGAGCCTGGAATTCGCTCTGCGCGCCATTGCCGATCAGGGCCATTTTGCGCGAATTGGGGCGTGCCAATGCTCGCGCAGCCATCAACGATGTCGCCGCAGTGCGCAGGGCGGTGGCAATCGTCAATTCCGAGAGCAGCACCGGGTAGCCGGTCTCGACGTCGGCCAGCACGCCGAATGCCATGACGGTGTGCAGGTCTTTGGCGGTGTTGGCCGGGTGGCCGTTGACGTATTTGAACGCATAACTGTCATTGTCGGCGACCGGCATGAGTTCAATGACACCGACGTCCGAGTGACTGGCAACGCGCGCGGATTTGTCAAACTCCTGCCAACGTTTGAAGTCGTCCCGAATGGCGTCGGCCAACTCGCCGATAAAGGGCGCGACACCAATGTCATGCACCAGGTCGGACATGGTTGGAACATCAATGAAATACGTCATGCTGCTGCACCTGTTTATTGAGTGCGTTCTTGCTGCTGCACGGCAAGATTGAACGCCTGAGATTGTTGGAATGTCGCCAGCAGGAAGAGTTTGATGAAAGGTTGAGTCAATATGAAGAGCGCAGGTTGCCAGTTTTGTCAGCTTTCTAGACAATCTGCTATCTCACGTTAGCAATCTGATTATCAGGCAGGCACATGGACACTGTAGATCGGGAGCTCATCGCTCTTTTGCGGGACAACGCGCGTACGCCCATCCTGACCCTGGCCAAGAAACTGAAGGTGGCCAGGGCAACGGTGCAGAACCGCATCAGCAAACTGGAAGAGCAGGGGGTGATCATCGGCTACACCGTCCGCCTCAGGTCGGACGCTCTGGAACAGGGGGTGCGGGCCATCACCAGCATCGGCATCAGTGGCCATCACGCGGCGGAGGTCAAGCATGCCTTGCGCGGGCACCCGAATGTGGTGGCCATCCATTCCACCAACGGGCGCTGGGATCTCATGGCCGAATTGCGTGCCGATACGCTGGAGGGGTTCGACCGGGCGTTGAACACCATTCGCTCCATTCCGCACATCGAGAACACCGAAACGAGCATTTTGCTCTCTACGTTCAAAATGTGACCGCCCCCCATCACGCGTTCTGGCAGGTCAGCGAACAAACTGTCACTCCGGGCTGCCACACTGCAAACATCTGCAATTGGCCTGGGCAATTTGTTGCGTTCCGGTTGACCACAGCGACTGGCAAAATGGACTCGCTTGACGTGCAGTGCGTTTTGATTGCGGTCTTTGAAGGCGCGTGTGTGGGGAGGATTTCAATTGGCGAAAAGTTGGATGAGTGCGCTCATCTGTCAGTGTTTCTCCCTCTGCGTAACTACCTGTCACTTGCACTTTCGTCCCAGTTCCTGGTTCACGGGAAGTGCCGGTGAGGTTTCACAGAAAAAGAATAAGAGGTCAACTATGCAGCAAACGTGCAACGCGCAAGATGCGCCCCCCACGCAAGGCCGGACGCTCCAGCGACGGCTGGAAAACCGCCACATTCAGCTCATCTCCATCAGCGGTGCGATCGGTACCGGTCTTTTCATGGGCTCGGGCAAGATCATCGCGCTCTCCGGCACATCGATCATTCTGGTCTACGCGATCATTGGATTCTTCGTGTTCTGCATCATGCGGGCGATGGGCGAAATGCTCCTGGCGAACCTGGAGATGGAATCGTTCGCCGACCTGGTGCACAACTACCTGGGCCCACGTGCGGGCTTCATTCTCAGTTGGTCCTACTGGCTCAGCTGGGTGGTGGCGGCCGTGGGCGATGTGGTCGTGGTCGCGGGGTTCTTCCAGTACTGGTACCCGGATGTTCCCACCTGGCTACCGGCATTCGCCACGATGTTCCTGCTGCTGGGCCTGAACATGCTTGCGGTGAAGGCCTTTGGAGAGGTCGAATTCTGGTTCGGTCTGATCAAGATCATCGCCATCGTGTTGCTGGTGGTGACCGGGCTGGTGATGGTCGCCACTTCCTACACCTCGCCTGCTGGGGTAACGGCCTCTTTCAGTCACCTGGTCGCGCCCGGAGTGGTCATGCCGCATGGCATTCTCGGTTTCCTGGCAGGGTTCCAGATCGCGATCTTCTCGTTCGTCGGCACTGAGCTGGTCGGCACCGCGGCGGCCGAGGCGAAGAACCCGGAAACCACGCTGCCCAAGGCCATCAACACCATTCCGGTGCGCATTCTGCTGTTTTACATCGTGTCGCTGATTTGCATCATCAGCGTTGTTTCGTGGGCCAACGTGCCGGCCAATCGCAGCCCGTTCGTCGAGCTGTTCCTGCTGGGCGGCCTGCCGGCTGCGGCCGGGATCATCAACTTCGTGGTGCTGACCTCGGCGGCGTCGTCGGCCAACAGTGGTGTGTATTCGGGCTCGCGGATGCTCTACGGCCTGTCGCACCAGCAGCAGGCGCCGAGCGCGTTCGGACGGCTGTCCGGTACCGGCACCCCAGTCAGGGCATTGATGTTCTCGGGCCTGTGCATGGCCATCGCGTTGACGCTGCTGTTCGTGATTCCGGAAGTGATGACGGTGTTTACCTTGGTGTCGACCATTTCCGCGGTGATGATCATCGTTACCTGGTCGCTGATCCTGATGTCGTACTTCGCCTATCGCCGCCAGAATCCAAAGGCGCATGAGCAGTCCCGTTTCAAGCTGCCAGGTGGGAAGGTCACGGCCGGGTTGTCGCAGCTGTTCCTGATCTTCGTGTTGTGCCTGCTGGCGCTTGAGCCCGATACCCGTACCGCGCTGTATTTCATGCCGTTCTGGTACATCGCCTTGCTGCTTGCCTATCGTCGCCGGAGCAAGGCCTGCGCTGTTCAGCTGGCTGCGGCTGCTTCCTGAGTTCCGCTCTCGATGGCCGTGGGGAATGGTTCCCCACGGCCATTATTCCTCGCCGATCAGGCGCCGTTCAGCGGCATGCGGTACTCAATGACGCCTGGCTTCTCGGCGATCCAGTCATACAGCTTCTGCGCCGTCCGGTTGCTTTCCTGGGTGTGCCAGTACAGCCGATCACAGGCCTGCTCGCGTGCTTGTCCCTGGACGTACTCGATGAGCTGCTTGCCAATCATCTGGCCCCGCACGCTAGGGCACACGTACAGATCTTCCAGGTAACAGAAGTCGTTGCGGCCCCAGGTCGAGCGGTGGAACACGAAATGCACGAAGCCAAGGATCTGTTTGCCGTCGGTGGCCACCGCGCAATGCACGGGTTCGGCGCTGTCGAAGAAGCGGGCCCAGGTCTCGCGCGTGATCTCCACGCCAAGCTCGACTTCGTAGAACGCCTGGTATTCGGCCCAGTACTCGCTCCAGCGGTCGAAGTCCCCCGGGGCCAGGGGACGAATCGATATCGACTGTTTTGCATCGGTCATGCGCAAATTCCTTTCTGACTGCTCAGTGAAATCATCACGGGTCGGCCGTGTTGGCCGTGGCGAATTTATAGCGTGCAAATGGCAGGTATTGACCTGCCAATTTTGATGCCATTGGCAGGCCAATTTCGCTATCGGCGGTGTACCCCACGCTCTGACAGGACTGCACATAACTCATTGATCTAGTGGGAGTCCATCCTGTGGGAGCGGGCTTGCCCGCGAACACCGGCGCAGCCGGTGCCAGGCACCGCGTTGGATTCTTCGCGGGCAAGCCCGCTCCCACCAGAGAGTGAGCTGCGCCCCAGCACAAATCCCACGGTTGCGAGCGCCTTAAGCCATTTGGACGATGTTTCGACAACGTCCCCGGCTGACTATCGCCGTGCCCCTGCGGCGATGCCCGCCGGCCATACAAGAACAAGAGGAATGGCTTCATGGCTGCTTTGTTCGCGTACCCAGTTCAGGAGCGTGCTTGATGCGCTCCGTGATCGGTTATCTGGTCTGCCTGTTCGTCGGCTTGACTATCATCTTTACCTTCCTTCCTCGACCCGAGCCCGTGCAGGCCAACGAGCCACTGCGCGCCGACCGGGTACAGATCAACGCCTTGCTCGATGTCGGCCGTCGCGTGCTGGCCGTGGGCGAGCGCGGCAGCATCCTGTTCAGTGACGACGCGGGCATCAGCTGGCATCAGGCGCAGGTCGACCGGCAACGCCAGGTCGCCCTGACAGCCCTGGTGGCGCTGGACGACACCCACCTGCTCGCGGTCGGGCATGACGGCTGGATCCTCCGCTCCACCGACGGCGGCCAGCAATGGCGCGAGGTACGCCACGACGAGCAATTGGGCGAGCCGTTGCTGGGCGTGTGGACCGCAGGCGATGAGCGGGTGCTGGCCTATGGCAGCTTCGGCAAGCTGTACCAGTCCGATGACGCCGGACTGACCTGGCACAAGCGCGAACTGGACATCGACAACGCGCACCTCAATGGCCTGGACGGCGGTGTCGATGGCCGACGCATGCTGGTCGGCGAACAGGGCCTGGTGCTGCGCAGCGCCGATGCCGGCGCGCATTGGCAGGCACTGCCGGCGTTCTACAACGGCTCGCTGTTCGGCGTCGTGCGTTTGAACGACGACAACTGGGTGGCCTATGGCATGCGCGGGCATGTGTTCGTCAGCCATGACTTTGGCGGGCGCTGGCGGGCGCTCGATACCGGCAACGCGCAACCCTTGTACGGCCACGCACGGCTCGCCGATGGCGGCCTGGTCATCGTTGGTGCGGGCGGCTCGCTGGTGCAACTGGATGCGCGCGGTATGCGGGTGCACGCCGAGCGCCTGGCTGGGCGCGGCACCCTGACCTCGGCGGCAGTGGTCGGATCACGCCTGCTGCTGGGCGGTGAGCAAGGGGTTTTCGAAGTATCCGCGGGCAACCTGGCCACGCTGGGCAGATGAGGAACGATTGATGAAAAGAGCAGACACTCGCGTGGCGCGCTGCGTCGAGGCCACCGCCAACGGCTTGATGCGCTGGCGCAAGGGCTTGCTGCTGTTGTTCGTGGTGCTGTCGCTGGGGTTGGGCTACAGCGCCACCCACACCCAGCTGGACCCAGGCTTCAACAAGCAGATTCCGGTGCGCCATGCGTACATGATCAACTTCCTGCGCTTCAGCCAGTACTTCACTGGCGCCAACCGTTTTCTGGTCAGCGTGCGCTGGAAAGGCGAGGGCGACCTGTACAACCCGGTGTTCCTCGATACCCTGCGCAAGGTCACCGACGATGTGTTCTTCATCTCCGGGGTCAACCGCGCCAGCGTGACCTCGCTGTTCACCGCCAACGTGCGCTACATCGAAATCACCGAGGCAGGCTTCTATGGCGATGTGGTGGTGCCGCCGCGGTTCAACGGCAGCGCCGAGGACCTGGCCCAAGTGCGCAGCAACGCCGCCGCCTCCGGGCAGATCGGCCGGCTGCTGGCCAACGACCTGAAGTCGGCCATGGTGCGTGCCGACCTGCAGGACGTCGACCCGCAGACCGGCAAGCCGGTCGACTACGCCGAGGTTGCCCAGCGTCTGGAAGACATTCGCCACAAATACGCCAACGAGCAGATCGAGATCAACATCGTCGGCTTCGCCAAGCTGGTGGGCGATGTGGTGGAGGGGTTGAACACGGTCATCGGCTTCTTCGTGATCGCATTCGTGATCACCGCGCTGTTGCTGTGGCTGTATGCCCGCTCGCTGCGCCTGACCCTGGTCGCGCTGGTGGTGGCGCTGCTGCCGGTGGTCTGGCTGCTGGGGCTGTTGCCGCTGCTGGGGCTGGGGATCGACCCGATGTCGATCCTGGTGCCGTTCCTGATCTTCTCGATTGGTGTGTCGCATGCGGTGCAGATGACCAACGCCTGGAAGCAGGACGTGGTGGCCGGTGCCAGTGCCCAGCAAGCCGCGCATTCGGCGTTCTGCAAGATCTTCATCCCCGGGTCGTTGGCGTTGCTGATGAACGCCCTGGGTTTTGCGGTGATCATGCTGATCGACATCCCGATCGTGCACGAACTGGGGGTGACCGCGTGCATCGGGGTGATGCTGATGATCATCACCAACAAACTGATGCTGCCGATCATCCTGTCCTGGTTGCGCCTGGAGCCGGCGTCGCTGCGCCAGGCCCAGGCCCGGCAGGGCGGGCGTCATCGGCTGTGGTGGAAACTGTCGGCATTGGCCGAGCCGGGCCCCGCGCTGGTGGTGTTCGCCCTGAGTCTGGCACTGCTGGTGGGTGGCGCCTGGAAGGCGCGGGAGCTGGCGGTGGGCGATATCGGTGCGGGCGCGCCGGAACTGCGTGCCGACTCGCGCTACAACCAGGACAACGCGCGGATCATCGGCAGTTATTCGATTGGTCTGGACGTGATGTCGGTGTTCGTCGAGGTCAAGGGCATCGAGGAAGGCTGCCTGTCGCCGGAAGTCATGCGCGCCGTGGAAGCGTTCGATTTCCGCATGCGTGCCGTCAGTGGTGTGCAGTCGGTGCAGAGCGTGGCGGGCATGGGCAAGCGGGTGATTGCCGGCAACAACGAAGGCAACCCGCGCTGGGCGGCCATCCCTGGCTCGGCCCGTGGCCTGAGCCAGGGCGCGCGGGCCTACATGCCCGACGACGGCCTGGTCACCGAGGGCTGTCAGCAGATGCAGATCCTGGTGTTCCTCGCCGACCACGAAGGCGCCACCATCAGCCATGCCATCGGCGAGGCACGGCGCATCATCGCCGACGTGCGCACACCGAAGGTCGACTTCCTGCTCGCCGGCGGCAACGTCGGCGTCATGGCCGCCTCCAACGAAGCGGTCAAGCGCGCCGAAGTGATCATGCTGGCGGCGCTGTTCGGCTCGGTGGCGCTGTTCTGCTGGCTGACGTTCCTCTCGCTGCGCGCAGTGCTGTGCATCCTGGTGCCGCTGGCCATCGTGGCGATCCTGTGCAATGCGCTGATGGCCATGCTCGGCATCGGCCTTAAAGTCGCCACGCTGCCGGTGATGGCGCTGGGCGTCGGCGTCGGCGTGGACTACGGCATCTACCTGTACGAGCGGATTCAGCACGAGATGGCGGCAGGGGCGAACCTGCGCGAGGCGTTCTACCTGGCCATGTGCCAGCGCGGTACGGCGGCGGTGTTCACTGCGCTGACCATGTCGATCGGGGTCTGCACCTGGGCCTTCGCGCCGCTGAAATTCCAGGCCGACATGGGCGTGCTGCTGTCGTTCATGTTCCTGGTCAACGTGCTCGGCGCGATCTTCCTGCTGCCGGCACTGGCGGCCTGGTTCAACCGCGGACGCCCCTTGGTGGTGCGCCAGCAACGCACCGATTCGGTGCTCGCGAGCGATCTGTCTTGTGACACCCGGTAACGAAAAAAATATACCTCGGCGCCCCTATTGTCGGCGCCGGGGCGGCCAGCGAGACTGTGGCGCGGGCATGTAGTACAGCGATGGGGCCGATGGCCCCCAGCCGAATTATAAAAATAACAAGGGGAGGCTGCTGGCCTTACCCGAGCGAGGTAACGACTGTGGACAAAGCTGTATTGACCCATGAAGCACTGGCCAGCCTCGGCCTTGACCTGGCCGGCTACGACCGGCTGGTCGGCGAGGTCTACCAGGGCGCCCTTGACCCCAAGCTGATGGCCCATGCGCTGACCAGCTTTCGCACCCTCTACCAGGCCAACTACGTCACGTTGATCCTGCGGGTTCCGGACCAGCCGGACATGGGCGTGATGATCATCTCCGGCGATATCGAAGGGGCCGGCGACGTCACCTACATGACCTACCCGCAAACCAATACGCCGTTCGCCAACCAGCCGCTCGACCAGGTGTTCACCGTCGACGACATCATGACGTCGAGCGAGTGGGAGCACAGTGCCTACTTCAAGATGTTCTGCAGCCAGCAGGACGTCTACCACGTGATGGGCGCCGACATTTCCACCCCTGATGGCGGCAAGCTGCGCTTTCGCATTACCCGGCCCAAGCGTGCGCCGAACTTCTCGGCCCATGAGCGCACCCTGTGCGGGATGTTCCTGCCGCACCTGCGCCGAGCGCTGCAGGTGCACAACCTGCTGGACCGCAGCGAGTCGCTCAGCGAGCTGTATTCCCAAGCCATCAGCCGTCTTTCGGTGGCTACCCTGGTGCTGGACGAGAGCGGCAGCGTGCTGCGGATCAACCCGGTGGCCCAGGACATTCTTGCCCAGTCCGACGGGCTCAAGCTGGTGGGTGGGCGGCTGGAGGCAACGTACCCGAGCGACAACCGCGAACTGCAGCGTCTGATCCGTGCGGCGTTCGCTTCGGACGCACCGAAAGGCGCCGAAGCGATGTCGGTGACCCGGCCGTCGGGGCAGGTCAACCTGGGCATCGTGGTGGAGTCGATTCCCTCGCTGGACTGGGCCGACGAGAAGGGCAAGCCGGCGGCGCTGGTGTACATCCGCGATGCGGCGAGCAAATCGCTGGCCAGCGAAGTGGTGACCAAGCAACTGTTCAACCTGACCCGTGCCGAAACCGCGCTGGCCATGGAACTGGCCAACGGCCTGTCGCTGGAAGAAGCCGCCGAGGTGCTGAACATCCGCCGCAACACCGCCCGTGCGCATCTGCGCTCGATCTTCTCCAAGACCGGCGTACGCCGCCAGACCGAGCTGGTGCGGATCATGCTCAACAGCGTGGTGGCGCTGGGAAAACCCAAAGTGGCGCTCAAGACCGTTGAGCGCCTGAAGGTGCCGCCACCGCAATTGGCCATGCCCGTCGCACGACGCGCTTGAGCGCCGCACAACTGCGCCGGCTCTAGTCCGTCAGGACGATGCCGGCGGGGTCTGCGCTTGCCGATACTGGCGACACCCTTCCTGGAGACTGACTATGACTGTTACAGCTATCACCGGCAGTGCCTCGGGCATTGGCGCGGCGGTCAGCGCCGCGCTGCGCGCTGCCGGGCATCGCGTCATTGGTATCGATCGCAACGATGCCGAGGTGATCGCCGACCTTTCCAGCGCCGCAGGCCGCGAGGCGGCTGTCGCCCACGTGCTGGCGCTGAGCGACGGGGTCCTCGACGGCCTGGTCTGTTGTGCCGGGGTTGGGGTGACCGCGCCGTCGTGTGGCCTGGTGCTGGCGGTCAACTATTTTGGCGTCAGTCAGTTGCTCGACGGGCTGCAGGGTGCCTTGGCCCGGGGGCGCAACCCGGCTGCGCTGGTGATCGGATCGGTGGCGGCGACCCAGCCGGGGGCCGAGCAGCAGGACATGACCGCCGCGATGCTGGACGGTAACGAAGAACGCGCACTGGCGCTGGCCAACAGCCTGGGCCAGCCGCATGTGGCCTACGCCTGCTCCAAGTACGCGATTACCCAGCAGGCACGTCGCCTGGCGACGCCCTGGGCACAACAGGGCATCCGTCTGAACGTGGTGGCGCCGGGTGCGGTTCAGACGCCGTTGCATCAGGCATCGCTGGACGATGCACGTTTTGGCCAGGCGGTACGCGAGTTCGTCGCGCCGCTGGGGCGTGCCGGAACCCCTGAAGAAATCGCCGCGCTGGTGGCGTTTCTGCAGTCCGAGCAGGCGGCTTTCATCCATGGCAGCGTGGTGTTCATCGATGGCGGCATGGACGCCATGGTGCGCGCCGCGCGTTTCTGACAAGGACCTTGCATGAACAAAGTGGCATTTATAACCGGCGCGAGCCGTGGCATTGGTCGGGCAACGGCATTGGCATTCGCCCAGGCCGGGTTCGACCTGGCGATCAGCGCGCGCACCGTGGAAGAAGGCGAGCAGCATGCCCATGCCCTGCGCGATGCCCAGGGCGCACCGTTGGCGGGTAGCCTCAATGCCACCGCCGAAGCGATTCGCGCTTTGGGTGGCCGGGTGCTGGTGGTGCCGATGGATCTGCTCGACAGCACCACGGCCGAACAAGCCTGCGCGGCGGTGCTGGCGGAGTATGGGCGGATCGATGTGCTGGTGAACAATGCGATCTACCAGGGCAGTGACCTCAACGCGACCTTCATGGCGTTGCAGCCGGAAACGCTGGAGCGGATGTTCAAGGGCTATATCCTGACACCGTTCCTGCTGACCCGTGCAGTGGTGGAGCGGATGCTCGGCCAGGGTGGCGGGGTAGTGATCAACATCACCTCCGGCGCCGGCGAGAGCGACCCACCGGTGGCGGCCGACCGAGGCGGCTGGGGCTATGCCTATGGCGCAGGCAAGGCGGCGGTGTCGCGGCTGTCGGGGATGCTGTCGGTAGAACTGGGCGAGCGAGGTATTCGTGCCTACACGCTCAACCCTGGGGTGGTGACCACGGACGCGCTCAAGGCAACCATTGGCGAGAAGGGCGTGATAGCCCTGCGGGCGGGCAGTGCGCCAGCGGAGGTGCCGGCTGCGGTGATGGTGTGGCTGGCCACTGACGAGCGCGCCGTCGACCATCAACGACGCACGCTGGCGGCGCAGCCGTTCGCGCTGGAGCACGGGATCGTTGCGGATTGGCGCTGACTTGCCGCCTGGGTTGTCGGGTATGATGCCGACCCCATCATCGTTGCGAGGCCCTGCCCATGTCCCTGAGTGCTGAACAGATCGGCGAATTCCGCGCTTTTGCCGAGCAGTTGGCCGATGCCGCTGCCCTGGCGATCAAGCCGTATTTCCGTGCCAGCCTCGACGTAGAGGACAAGGGCGGGCGTTTGTACGACCCGGTCACGGTGGCCGACAAGGCTGCTGAAGATGCCATGCGTGAGCAGATCCAGGCGCGTTACCCCGAGCACGGCATCCTCGGCGAAGAACAGGGCGTTGCCGTGGGCACCAGCCCGCTGACCTGGGTGCTCGATCCTATCGACGGCACCCGTGCGTTCATCACCGGCCTGCCGCTGTGGGGCACGCTGATCGCCCTGAACGATGGCACCCGGCCGGTGCTGGGAGTGATGAACCAGCCGTTCACCGGCGAACGCTTCGTCGGCACCCCCGAAGGCGCCTGGCGCAGCGGCACAGCGTTGAAGACCCGAGCCTGCGCGGACCTGGCCTCGGCCACATTGATGTGCACCACGCCGGACATGTTCGACACGCCAGCGCGCAAGTCGGCGTTCGAAGCGGTGGCCGGGCAGGCGCGGCTGATGCGCTACGGCGGTGATTGCTATGCGTACTGCATGCTGGCGTCGGGGTTCGTTGACGTGATCGTCGAGGCGAGCCTGCAGCCGTATGACGTGCAGGCATTGATGCCGATCATCGAAGGGGCGGGCGGGGTGATCACGGCCTGGGATGGCGGCAGCGCACAAAATGGCGGGTGCGTGGTGGCCTGTGGCGATCCGCTGCTGCATGCCAAGGTGGTGGAGATGTTGCGCCACGCCATGTGACGGCGGGGTGCCCGGGGCCGCTGTGCGGCCCATCGCCGGCAAGCCCGCGCGGTCCCTGTTGCGGGCCCGGCTTATAGGGCCCTGACAAGCCGCTATCAGCACGACCGCAAAGACCCAGCACTGCACTTTTTCCCATTTCCGGGCTCTATGCTTGGCCAGGCTGCACTGATCCCCGGTGCAGCCGCCGAATATCGACCCGGTGCCGATGGTTGTACGCAAACCCCAGATCCTCACTCGCCTGATCATGGCCGGCGCCTTGATGTGCCTCGGCGCCTGTACCCAGGAGCAGGGCCGCGACATCGCCAGCCAGTTCGGCAACGGCAAGCCCAGCGAGCTGTTCCAGACCAGCGTCGACCGCCTGGCGACGCTGTCCATGCGCGACAACCTGCAGAGTCTGTATCTGCTGATGAACAAGCTGTACCTGCGCAACCCCGCGCAGTGGAAGCTGTCCGGCTACCTCGATGCCGCTACCGCCGAGCGGCAGATTCGCCTGGCCATCGAACACCGCCAGCCCTTGCCGCAGTTGGGCAACCGGCGCGACCTGGCGGCGTTGAGCTATGCCTTGAGCCCGGAGTTTCGCGGTGATCGGGTCGGCGCGTTCATCTATGCCATCGGCAGCATGCTGGTCACCGCCCATGGTGGTCGTACCGAGTTTTTCATGACCGACACCATCGACCCGCAATTCGTCAACAACGCCGCACGCAACATCGAAAAGGCCACCTGGATGCTCAGTCAGCGCCAGGATGCCAACGGCGTGTTGCTGCTG
>RCUU01000661.1_pt1 | contig 18214 bp, 13 predicted proteins | sample 2166211 | NCBI WGS metagenome assembly RCUU01 (sample SAMN09932620, study PRJNA488358) | compost metagenome | feature: garden; material: soil; isolation source: compost soil in phenylacetic acid-enriched culture | place: Germany: Experimental Botanical Garden Goettingen | collected 2016-01-27
TTTTTTGCGAAGAAACCCCAGGGAGCAGTGCTTCATAAAATTTTTAGGGGGATGAGAACATGGGCAGCAACAAATTGGCTTGGACCTGGCGGGTGAAAGAGGAGAGCCTGGAGGAGTATGTGCAGATGCACCTGAACCCTTGGCCGGAAATTCTGGAGGAGCATTCCAAAGCCGGAATTACGAACTATTCGATTTTCCAGAACGGCAATCAGTTCTTCTATTGCTTTGAATGCAGGGACCCTGAAGCAGCTTTTGCCTACATAGCCCAGAGCGAGGCCTGCAACAGATGGAATGCCATTACCTCGAAGATGGTCGAGGGCTCCTTTGACTTCAATGACGAAACGCCGATGGTGCCGCTGCGTGAGGTCTTTTATCTGGAGTAAGGCTGCTACTTCTTGTAAGTCAACGATACGGCAAAGTGCTCTCCTTCGATGGAAGGAGGGCTTTTTTGTGCAAATATAAGGATTTATATGTTTCACGCCATCAATCATCCTTATATTTCTCGCTGAAGCGGATACCGTCCCCTATGAGGACGGCGTAGCCGTTTCTGCTTGTGTATGCATTTACCGCTGCACTAGACTGCTCTGTCCCGGGGAGGGGAAAGACCCCGTCTTGAGACTGAGAGCGAAACCCTCCGCCGGGAGGTTTTGGAGATGGCCTTGAGGCCCTACACTTAGCTAAGACAGCAATACATAAGGATCAGGCACACAGAAACCAATTCATACAGAAATGGAAGGGGAAAAAAGAAATGACATGGTTAACAAAATGGTCGTTCGGCAATAAGGGGGCAGTAGGGCTTCTGGTGGTCATGGCGCTTGTGGTGGGGATTCTCAGCTATACCTCGCTGCCAATGGAGTTTATGCCGGAGGCCGATAATCCTCAGGTTACCGTTACGGTGCTCGGCCCGGGCCAGGATGCTCATTCCATGGAGGCGAATGTGACGAAGCCCATCGAGGCGGCAACCTCAGTTGTGAAAGGCAAAACCGAGCAGATGTCCACTTCCGGAGATGGCTATGCGAAGGTGGATATTTATTTTGACGGGAAGACCAATATGAAGGATGCGGCGCAGGAGGTTGAAAAGGCTGTCCGCGCCCTGCACTTCCCCGAAGGGGTTATGGACCCGTTCATTGTGCAGCTCAACACCTCGATGATTCCGATCTCCCAGCTCACTATATCCTTCGACGATGGAATTACCAAGGACAATCTGAAGCTTGCTGAGAAGACCATTATTCCCGAGCTGCAAAAAATTGATGGAGTAGCCAATGTAGCCCTGTACGGCAAGACGGCTCCGCAGGTCAACGTGAAGCTTGATCCGCAGGCGATGGCTGCCAAAGGCGTAACTACAGCCCAGGTGCTGGGATTGCTTCAGGGACGCAGCGTATCGGCCTCGATTGGAGAGCAGACCATTGGCGGACAGACGGGGAATGTGAATGTTGTTTCCTCAATCGACAGTATCGATACGCTGAAAAAACTGCCGGTCGCATCCGGTGTAACATTGCAGGATATCGCTGCAGTCCAAGCGGTGACCGACCAGGAGAGCGTCAGCCGCTCCAACGGCAAGGACGTATTGTTCGCCGTCATTACCAAGGAGGCCAATGCCAATGCGGTCGATGTAGGCGATAAGGTGCGCGCCGTTGCCGAAGACCTGACTGGGGCGGTCAAAAATGCTGAGGTCGCCGTCATTTTCAGCACCTCGGATATGGTCGTTACCTCCGTTAACAGCATGATGCGTGAAGTGCTGCTCGGGGCATTATTTGCGACGATTGTCATTCTGATCTTCCTGCGCAATGTGCGCGCTACCCTGATTACCGCAGTATCCATTCCGCTGTCACTGGCAGTTACACTTTATTTGCTGGACGTATCCGGCATTACCTTGAACATTGTAACGCTGGGCGGTGTGGCCGTCGCAGTCGGGCGGCTGGTGGATGACAGCATTGTCGTCATTGAGAATATTCACCGCAGAATGCAGAAGGAGCCCTTCTCCATTGACATGCTTATCAGCGCTACGCGCGAGGTCGCAAGGGCAATCACTACATCGACTATTGCAACAGTTGCTGTATTCCTGCCGATGGGTCTGCTGAACGGAAGCCTGCAAGCGTTCCTGCTGCCGTTTGCGCTGACCGTAACCTACTCTCTGCTGACTTCACTTGTAGTTGCCCTGACCGTAGTTCCCCTGCTAAGCTCCTGGCTGCTGCGCAGCTCTTCCCTGAAGGAGCATGAGCCATCCAGACGTTTTGGCCATTTTCTGGAATGGAATCTGCGCCATAAGTGGATTACGCTGACTCTGGGGCTGGTGCTGCTGGTTGGCTCCGTTGCCGCCTATGTTACCATGCCCAAGGGAGCGCTGGATGCTTCGGATGCCAGCAATGTAGCTGTACAATTAGTCTACCCGAATGATGTCCCGGTGAAGGAAGTGCTGGAGAAGGGCAAACAGCTGGAAGCGGAACTGATGAAGCAGCCGCAGGCGGAGACTGTGATTATGATGACCGGCAACAGCGCAGACTCGGCACAATGGGGGAGCGTAACATCGCTGACCCAGGTGGATTACACCGTAATGATGAAAAAAGATGCAGATGCTCAAGCATTCCTGGACCATGTCCGCGGAATGCAGGAATCCTATGCGGGTGCAACACTGACTGCCAATGAGTCCAGTATGATGGGCGGAAGCTCGACCAGTGAATACGTAGATATCGTTGGGGATGACCTGGAGTCCATTAATTCAGTTGCCCAGACTGTAGCTGCCAAAGTGAAAACAGTGGGAGGCGTACTCAAGGTCACCAGCAACATGGAGGATACCAAGCCAGTGTTCGCGTTCAAGGTGAACCCCACTGCAGCAAATGCGCAGGAAATTTCCATGCAGCTGTCGGCCATGCTGAATCCGGTCCCGCTGGGGCAAATGGAACTGGACGGCTCGCCTGCCGGAGTGGTATTGGAGCCTGTGCTGCAGCCGGAATCGCAGCAGGATTTGCAAGGAATCACTATTATGACTGCCGGAGGCCCACAGCCGCTCTCGAAATTGGCCGCCCTTGAGGTCACCGACCAGCCAGCTATGCTCTACCATAAAGACGGCAAGCCTTATGTGCGTATTACAGCCGAGGTGGATCCGAAGAAGGTATCAGCCATTGGCGCGGATATCAAAAAACAGACGGACAGCATTACACTGCCCGCAGGGATAACCCTGTTCGCAGGCGGTGCTTCGGCAGATCAGGCCGGAGATTTCAATGATCTGGGCATGACAGCGCTGATCTCCATCGGTCTGGTCTATCTGATCATGGTCCTGACCTTTAAGACACTGCGGGCACCGCTGGCAATTATGTTCTCCCTGCCGCTTGCAGCCATCGGGGCAGTTGTGGCGTTGATCATTTCCGGTGTAACCCCGGATTTCACCGCTTTGTTCGGGGCCTTGATGCTGATTGGTATCGTCGTTACAAATGCCATCGTGCTGATCGACCGCATCAAACAGAACGAAGAGCATATGAGCGTGCGTGAGTCGATTATCGAGGCAGCCGGAACCCGGCTGCGTCCGATACTGATGACGGCTATCGCGACCATCTGCGCCATGCTGCCGCTGTTGTTCGGACATTCCGAGCAGGGCAGCATTGTCTCCCAGAGCCTCGCGATTGTAGTCATCGGCGGCTTAACCGCAGCTACACTGCTGACCCTGGTGGTCGTACCGGCCATCTATGAGCTGCTGTATTTCCGTAAATCAGCGAAGGAACGGAAGAAGCAAAAGGCAGCTGCGGCAGCATAATCAGGCCGATTCTCTTACCGCTGACGAAAGATGATACAAAGAGCAGTGTGGAAACTCCGCACTGCTCTTTGTATGCCGTTCCCTCTAGTTGTTGTTTCTTTAGGCGGCGTGGCTTGAAGGGCTGATGCTTTTGGGTTCAAAATAAACTGCCTGTTGTAACCTGTTCCAGAAGTGGACTATACTGAATTTTAATGATAATAATTCTCAGTAGCCTGAAGGTGACCTTATGAAAGATAATCCTGATAATAACAGTCTCTACCCTCGCATCCTGCCGGTTGTGAAAGAAGCTGCGGCTAAGATTGAGAAAACGATTGCGTACATGGAGCGCCATCTACATGAGAATATCACCCGGGAGGATCTGGCTGCTCAGGCAGGGTTGAATCCGGAGCATTACTCCAGAATGTTCAGAAAATGCAAAGGCACAAGTCCGGTTGAATATATCACACAGCTGCGGATGGAGCGGGCGAAGAAGCTGCTGCGTGGAACAACGATGTCCATTGGGGAAATTGCCCGGCAAATCGGGTTTGAAGACCCTTATTATTTCAGTCGCCGATTCAAGCAAATGGTCGGTATTACGCCTTCCGATTATATAAAGAGTCCACAGCAGCGCATTGTGACCCTGGATTATTACGGCCACTGCAGGGCACTTGGGATTGAACCGATTGGAACGGATTCCCGGGATGTCAGCGGTTTTTTCCCCGATTGGGCCACTCGGACACAGGATGTGGGGAGCACAGACGAGCCGTTATTCGAAATGGACAAGATCGCAGCTTTGCAGCCAGACATTATCCTGACTTCAAGAAAGGAGCTCCAGGAGCAATTATCCAGCTTAGCACCTACTGTCGTTGTGGATATGAATCAGGACCCGATCTATGAGCAATTCCCGATGATCGCCAAGACCCTTGATAAAGAGCGGGAAGCCCTGGATTGGGTGAGAGCATATGAGGAGCAGGCGGTGCTGCTTAGGAAGAAGGCTGCTGCTGCTGTTTCCGGTGGAACGGTAGCGATCCTTAGAGTCCGGGATGGGTGGCTGCAGATGTACGGGGTCATGAATATGGGATATCCCTTATATCGGTCTCTTCAATTGAAGCCTCCGGATAAAATTCAGTGGCAAAGCGAGTGCAACGCTTATTTTCACTCCAGTGTAATCGAACTGGAGGAACTGCGTTTTTATACGGCCGATCATGTGTTTGTCGTTCTTCAGCCTGACGCCGGAGCGCAGCGGATGTGGGAGCGTGTCCGTTTATCGCCGGCATGGAACGCGTTTCCCGCTGTTCGCAGCGGTCATATCTATCAACTGGACGTTCGGCGCTGGCTGGCGTTCGATCCAGTATCGATTGAGAAGCAGATGAACGAGGCGGTGGATCTACTTCTCGAACACTGCCGGACGTCATAAAAATCCATCACTAATGCAATATAAGTGTATGGATTGGAATGAACAGGTGCGTTACAATTCTAAATGATATTAATAATCATTATCATTTGAGGAGGCCTTATGCAACAAGCTGCGAACACAACCGGGAAGACCCTTTTTACATGGCTTAGTATCATTATCCTTATTCTGCTGTTGACCGCTTGCAGCTCCAATAAGCAAATGACTACTGAGGCTTCTTCTTCCGCCCCAACTGGTACTGAAGTACCGGAGACGAGAACCGTTAAGGATGACCTGGGCAGAGAAGTAGAGATACCGGTTACTCCAAGGCGGATCATTGCCAGTGAATTCTCCAGCGAACTGCTGGCTGTCGGTGTCACGCCTGTTGGTGCGGGACACAATGATTTTAAAGTAATATTCACGCAGAGCGAAATGGAGGGTGTCGAACCGATTGGTGATCCTCCCAATGTGGAGAAGATCCTGGAGCTCGCTCCAGATCTGATCATTGCGCCAACCGTTTTCCCGGAAATCTACCCGGAAGCGGCGGAACAATTATCCCATATTGCGCCTATTTTCTACATCTCCTTTGATCAGGATCCGGTCTATGATATTTTTCCGAAGGTGGCTGACCTTGTTGGGAAGTCGCAGGAAGCAAAGGCGTGGATTGAAAGCTACGAGAAAGACGCTCAGACGGCGCGAGGTCAGGTCCATGCTAAGATCGGCGATGAGACTGTTTCTGTATTCCGTATTGAAAAAGGACGGCTGCGCATCTACCTGAACCGCAACTTTGCCGGTTATATGCTTCACAGTGGACTGCAGGTTAATTCACCAGCGGCTGTGCTGGCCGAAATAGAGAAGAACAAGAACGGCTCGGCTGTAGAGATATCACTGGAGAAGCTTCCGGATTATGCTGCTGACCATATGTTTATTATTGTGCGTAAGGAAGGCGATGACCAGGAAGCGTTCAAGGAAATAGAGAAATTGGCTATCTGGAAGAGCCTCCCGGCTGTCAAGAATAATCAAATTTATTTTATTGATACGGATAAATATTACGGCTCGGATATTACGACCATCCGGGAGACGATGAAAGAAGCCGCCGGGATGTTGACCAAGGAAACGGCCGAATAAGCAGCGGATGAGCTTCTCCGGAGATGGAGGAGCTTTTTTCCTGAAAAGAAAGGCAGGAGATTCTAGTTGAGTGACTTGGATACGGCTATCGCTAAAACGATTCGGGAGCGAAGAACCATTCGCGAATTTAATCGCAAAAGGCTGGAGAAGAAAGAGGTCATGGAGATATTAAGCGTCGCGGGCTGGGCGCCCTTCCATTCGAGGAAGGAGCCTTGGCGGTTCATCCTTTTCATGGAAGGGGGACGCAAGAAATTTGCTGAAGCGGTAAAGCTGACCTATTCAAGAGAGTTTGAGGAGAAATGGGGTGAATGGGCCGAGAAGCAGTACTGCGAACTGATGCAAGCCCATTTGTTAGTTGTAATAGAAGCTGATCCCCGGCAAAAACAGCGGGAAGACGCTTTTTTAGCCGCTGCTGCCCTCATCCAGAACATTCAGCTTTTGGCCTGGGAACGGGATATTGGGGTTGTCTGGAAAACGAATGAATACAACTGGGACCCCAAATTTCATCAAGCGGTTGGTATCAGGCCTGAGGAAAGAATAGTGGGCACCCTGCACCTTGGTTATTTTGACAAACTGCCAGGCATCAAATTGAGAACTCCGCTCGAACAACTCCTGACGGTTATCCAGGAATGATGAGCATAAGCTTAATAAGCCCTAAGTGCCCCTCATAAGTCACCAGCCGACAACCGATGTGCAATATAGACCTCCTTTTTCGTTGATACCCAGAGCTGTATGAACTAATTTAGCACTTGTTATATCAAGTTTTTTCAAGTCACCCCTGTTGTTTGTTCTATAAATAACCTGATATATATTTACTGCTACAATAGGCTATGATATCTTGAGGGTTTATAGTAGAGACATGGGATAACGCTATAGTATTCTACATGGATTAATTTTGTGAATTAATTCACAATTATTTCGGATCCATTAACGAAAACAACTCAGGAGGTGTTTGTGTTGACAACCTTCAATTCCAGGATGAAAATGTGGTGTTCGCCGGATGATCTTCCACCAGCTCAAGCCGCATCTTTTGGTCTAATGAATTCTTCAGATATACATATACCGCTGATGGACTCCAAGGCTCCCTGTGTAAAAGAAAATAAAGCAGTCTACAGTGAAGCCATGGTTGCATCCATGCGGGCAGAGATGGTGGCTATCAGCCAATTTATCCCGATTCCTTATGTGGTCTTTCTGGCAGATGAAGAGGGGTGGATTCTCGATCTGATTTGTTCTTCCCAGAGCCTTCGGGAGAACATGGATCGTGCAGGACTGAGGGGAGGCATCAATCTCTCCAAACAGTATTCAGGGCTGAATGCAGTGTCACTGGCTATGGAGATGAACCGTATCGGTGTCGTGCGGGGGAAAGAGCATACGGATACTGTTTTCCAGAGCTGGAATTGTGTCTGCGCACCACTCGTTCTGGACGACAGTACGCAGGGCTACGTGGATATTTCTTTTGATGCGGGCCAGCAGATTGAGTTTGCGATTCCTTTCGTGCAGCAATTGGCCGAGAATGTGGCAAATAAACGTATGGTTAGCAATGCCGGTCTGCAAAAATTCAGACGGGATGTGGTGTTGGACAAATTCAAGCTGACTGCAAGAGAGAAGGAGGTCGCTTCGCTGTGGCTCTCAGATAAAAGCGCCCTGCATATCTCCAACACACTGGGGATCAGCGAGGGTTCCGTACGTAATGTTGTTAAGAGCATCTACATTAAAATGAATGTAAATGACCGCTCCCAATTCGCCAAGAAGCTTACGTAAACGAAAAAACGGCTAATCCGCAAAAGCCATGATGACTTTGGGATTAGCCGCTTCGTGTTTATTCTGTGCTTGAGCCCGTCATTAGCCGCAGGAGCAGTTCAGTACCGGCTTACGCGCGGCCTGTGTCTCGTCGAGACGGCTGATTTCTGTGGTATGCGGGGCGTTGATGACGATTTCCGGTGTTTCCTGGGCTTCTTTTACAATCTGAATCATCGTTTCGATGAAGCCGTCAAGCGTTTCCTTGCTTTCGGTTTCGGTCGGCTCGATCATCATGCACTCTTCTACCGTCAGAGGAAAATATACAGTTGGCGGGTGGTAGCCGAAGTCGAGCAGCCGTTTGGCCACATCCAGTGTGCGTACACCGTACTGCTTCAGATTTCGGCCGGACATGACGAATTCATGCTTGCAGATGCCCGGATACGGGATTTCAAAATAAGGTGCCAGCCGATGCATCATATAGTTGGCATTCAGCACGGCGTTCTCGGAAACCTCACGCAGTCCATCCGGTCCGTAGGTGCGGACATATGCGTAGGCGCGGACCAGAATGCCGAAGTTACCGTAAAAGGCTTTGACGCGGCCGATCGATTCCGGGCCGCCGTAGTTCAGCGAGAAGCTGCTGTCTTCGTTCTGGACCACGGTCGGCTGTGGAAGGAACGGAATCAGCTTCGCTTTTACACCTACTGGTCCGGCTCCCGGGCCGCCGCCGCCGTGCGGGGTGCTCATCGTTTTGTGCAGATTCAAATGCACCACGTCGAAGCCCATGTCGCCGGGGCGGGTAATGCCCATGATCGCATTGGAGTTCGCTCCATCATAATAGAGCAGTCCCCCGGCTTCGTGTACAATCTGGGCGATCTCCACGATTTGCGTCTCGAACAATCCGAGTGTGCTCGGGTTGGTCAGCATGAGGGCTGCGGTGTCGCTCCCGACAGCTGCTTTCAGAGCCTCAAGATCGACCATCCCTTTGTCATTGGAAGGGATTGTTACGGTTTCCAGACCGGCTGCAGAGGCACTGGCCGGGTTCGTGCCGTGCGAGGAATCGGGCACGATGACCTTGGAGCGGGTTTCGCCGCGGCTCTCATGGTAGGCGCGGATCATCATCAGCCCGGTCCATTCGCCATGGGCCCCAGCGGCCGGCTGCAGGGATACGTCATCCATGCCGGTCAGGGCAGCCAGATCCTTTTGGAGGGTATACATCAGTTCGAGTGCACCCTGAATGCTCTCTTCCGGCTGGTACGGGTGAATCTTGGCCAGGCCGGGGAAACGTGCGACATCCTCGTTGATCTTCGGATTGTATTTCATCGTGCAGGAGCCGAGCGGATAAAAGCCGTTGTCGACGCCGAAGTTTCGGCGGGAGAGCGCGGTATAGTGGCGGATGACATCCACTTCCGATACCTCCGGCAAGACAACCGGCTCACTGCGCAGCAGTCCCGCCGGAATCAGCGCATCAATGTTTTCTTCCTGTGGAACATCGCACTGCGGCAGGGAATAGGCCGAGCGGCCGGGACGGCTAAGCTCGAAGATCAGACTTTGTTCCGGTTTCATATACAGCCCTCCAGTGCACTTGCGAATTGGTCGATTTCCGTTTTGCTTCTTTTTTCAGTCACGGCAACCAGCATATGTCCGGCCAGCTCGGGATAATCCCGGCCCAGATCATAGCCCCCAAGGTAGCCTTCCTTCAGCAGCTTGGAGTTGATCTCGCTGACGCTTGCGCCTTCCGGCAGCTTCAGCACAAATTCATTGAAGAACGGTGCTGTAAACGCTGGGGCTGCGCCGTTCAATGTTCCGAGCTTGTCTGCTGCGTAATGGCTTTTGCGGATATTCAGTTCCCCAACCTCGCGCATGCCCTCTTTGCCCATAACGGACAGGTAGACGGAAGCGCACAGCGCAAGCAGCGCCTGGTTGGAGCAGATGTTGGAAGTGGCTTTTTCGCGGCGGATATGCTGCTCGCGTGCCTGCAGTGTCAGCACGAAGCCGCGTTTGCCGTTACGGTCAACGGTCTGGCCGACGATCCGGCCCGGCATGCGGCGCATAAGAGGTTCGGCTACGGCGAAGAAGCCGCAGGTTGGACCGCCGAGAGAAGCCGGGATGCCAAGCGGTTGAGCATCACCAACTACGATGTCGGCGCCAAGCTTGCCCGGCGTTTCGAGAATGCCGAGAGCGAGCGGGTTGGCGCTGACCACGAGCAGGCCTTTGACGGCATGGATCAGCGGTTCGATGGCGCCGAGGTCTTCAATGGCGCCGAAGAAGTTCGGCGACTGCACCAGTACGGCAGCCGTGTCGCCGTCAATCGCAGCGGCGAGTTTCGCCTGATCCGTTACTCCGTCTTTGTAGTCTATTTCTACAACATCGAGGCCCCATGCACCCGCAGAGGTGCGCAGCACCTGGCGTGCTTCCGGATGTACGGTCCGGGAGACGATCAGCTTTTTGCGTTTCGTCGCACCGGCGGCAAGCACAGCGGCTTCCGAGAAAGCGGTCGCGCCATCGTACATGCTGGCATTGGCGACCTTCATGCCGGTCAGCTCGCAGATATAGGACTGGAATTCGAAGATTGCCTGCAGCTCGCCCTGGCTGATCTCCGGCTGGTAAGGCGTGTATGCCGTATAGAATTCCGAGCGGGAAATGACATGATTAATGACAACGGGGATATGATGGTCATAAAGTCCTGCGCCAAGGAAGCTGGCATGGGTGTCGAAGCTGGCATTGCGGTCGGACAGTTCTTTCATATGGCGCAGCAGTGCGTATTCATCCAGCGCCTCCGACATCGGCATCGTTCCCTGATAGCGGACAGCTTGGGGGATATCGGCGAACAGTTCCTCCACGGACTGAATCCCGACAGCCTCCATCATCTCCTTGCGGTCTTGCTCGGTCATCGGCAGATAACGGTGCTTCATTGCGGCTTCACTCCTTGGCTCTTTTTATAAAATGGTGCTTTGACCACGGCCGCCTTAAGCTGCTTGCCGCGGATCTCCACATATACCTCTGTTCCAATCTCTGTATAGGCAGCATCCAGCAGGGCCAGGCCCAGATTGCGTTTCAGCGTCGGCGACTGGGTGCCTGTGGTAACTTCCCCGATCTTCACTCCATCCGCATAAACCGGATAATGGGAGCGCGGTATGCCGCGGTCAATCATTTCCAGGCCCACCAGGCGGCGGGGCAGTCCGGCTTCCTTTTGTTTCAGGAGCGCGTCTTTGCCGATGAAGCCGGCTTTGTCCAGCTTCACGAAGAACTGTACGCCCGCTTCAAGCGGTGTAATGTCCGCCGACAGCTCCTGGCCGTACAGCGGCAGCTTCGCTTCGAAACGCAGCGTATCGCGTGCGCCGAGCCCGGCGGGAGTCAGGCCATGCGGAGCACCGGCAGCAAGCAGGCCGTTCCATAGCGCAGCCGCCGTTTCGAGCGGTGCGTACAGCTCAAAACCGTCCTCGCCGGTATATCCGGTCCGGGAGAGCAGAACCTCCACGCCGCAGACTGCAGCGTGTTCGATGAAATGGAAGGGCGCAAGCTCCGCGAGGGGAGCCGTGGTTACTTCGGCTAGGATCGTCTCGGCCAGCGGTCCCTGCAGCGCGAGCAGCAGCGTCTCATCCGAGACATTTTTCAGCGTCACTCCGCTGAATTCACCGGTGAGATGCTCCTGCAGCCACTGGAAGTCCTTGTCGATATTGGAGGCATTGACGACAAGCATGTAACGCTCCTCACCGAGCCGGTAGACCAGGAGATCATCGACAACTCCGCCGGTTGGGTAGAGCATCAGCGTGTATTGAGCACCGCCATCCTGAAGACGGCTGACATCATTCGTGGTCATCTGCTGCAGGAAAGCTTCCGAACCGCTGCCGCTGACCATGAATTCACCCATATGCGATACATCGAACAGTCCGGCCTGCTGGCGGACCGCCTCATGCTCTTTCACGATTCCCGTGAACTGCACCGGCAGCTCCCAGCCGCCGAAATCAATGCATCTGGACTCCGCATAGGCGGAGTAGAGATCGTAAAAAGGCGTTCTTTTCAAAGCTTCCATCTGCTCACTCCCTTGTCTGATTACACGCGAAAAAGGACAGGCAAAAGACAAATATGCACAACCTGCATATAAGCCCTTCGCTCTGTCCCTTGTACCTGAGAGTTACCCTGCCGCCTTAGCGCGCAGGTTTCCCCGTTGGTGATCCAGACCCTGCCAGGCAGGGCCGGATAGCTCTCCAGAGATGCGTCCGGCAAAGGTCCTTTTGCCTGAGAGATTCACCCTCCCGGGCTTACTCCTTCGGCGCTGTCTTCCTGTGAGACAGTCTCTCCCTATGCCATCATTCGCAAACCGTATTGTTTTCTACTGACTCCATTAAACCGGGTATACAACTCCGCTGTCAACAAAAAAACGTCAAAAAGATGACAAATTTTATTTTCCTGTTAGTTATATTGACATTGAGCGGCGCGATAACTTAGTCTATAACTAATTTTACAACTCCAAATTTGGAAAAGAGGCGGCTTAAGAATGAGTGAAGTGCTAGACAACCTGTTGTACAGCGAAGAGCATGAATGGGCACAGCAGGGTGAAGGGCGCATAGTACGTGTCGGGATTACGGATCATGCCCAGCATCTGCTTGGCGATATCGTATTTGTGGAATTTCCTGAGGTTGGCACGGCCATCTCGGCAGGCGACAGCGTCGGCAGCATCGAATCCGTCAAGACGGTGTCAGAGCTCTATTCCCCGGTATCGGGAACTGTGACCAAAATCAATGACACGCTGGAAGCAAGCCCGGAATTGATTAACGATCAGCCATACAGCGGCGGATGGATTTTTGAGCTGGAAATCACTGGGGAGTTTGCGGAGGCGGCATCCGGACTGCTTGCTGCGGCGGCTTACCGCGAATTGATCGGAGAATAAAATACCAGGAAGACGGCGGTTTTTCGGCTTTTAAAAAAAAGGCAGACCCTTCACATTACATTGATTGTTACTAATGTGTGAGGTCTGTCTTTTTGTGATATTTTATTTTGGGAAGATATTTACATGCTGCCAAGAAGGGGATTCCATCTGCTGATCTCTGAGTTGAACGGCGGGCTACTCTTCATCCTGAAGCTGCCGCAGGACCGTAATCTCAACGCGGCGGTTTTTCTGCCGTCCCTCCGGGGTGGAGTTGCTGACAGCAGGGCGGGTATCCGCATATCCGGCATACTGAAATGTACCGGGGTTCAACCCTTCATTATCCAGAAAAAACCGCAGTACCGATAGAGCGCGGGCACCGGACAATTCCCAGTTATCATTATAACGGGACCCTGCCGACACTGGTGTATTGTCCGTATGGCCTTCAATGCTGATCGTCGCTCCGATCCCGCGGAACAGGCCTGACAGCTGCCGCAGCGTGGGAAGCGCGGGCGCTTTGAGCTCGGCTCTGCCGACATCGAACAGATAGCGGTCGCTGAGCGTAATCGCGATCCCCTGAGGTTTGTCCGCCACAAAGATCTGGCCGCCCAGATTATTGTCTTCGACATATTGGGTGATTACGCCCATCAGCGCAGCAAGCTTCGCTTCCTGGTCACGGAAGGCCTGTTCACGTGCCGAAGGCTGTGTGCCGGCTGGAGGATTACTGGCTGTCGGGCTGCCGGCGGCATTCTGCTGCTCCTGATTCATATCGGATTCGGCGCCGTCTCCGGTTTTACCATTCTGCCCATTCCCCGTGCCTTCGGACTCTGTTCCTTTTTGACCATCCAGCAAGCCGTTTCCACCATCCAATACCGGATTTCCGCTTTTGAAGGTGTCCGATAAGGAACCGGTCACAATATTGAATTTCTGCGTATCCAGACTGCTCATGGCATACAAAATTACGAAAAAAATCAGCAGCAGCGTAATAAGATCCGCATAGGTGATCATCCAGCGGTCGCGGCTTTCCCGCCCTCCCGTGCGGGATTTTCTCCGGTTTCTCTGTCTCATGACAGGCCTCTTATATTGTCGGAGCGGCGTTCCTCTGAGGAACGGTTCAAGAAGGAACTGAGCTTTTTGCGCACAAGCTGGGGATGATCCCCGTTCTGCAGGGCAAGAATGCCTACCATAAGCATTTCCATCGAACCCAGCTCACTTTGGCTGCGGGATTTGATTTTAGAGGCAATGGGTAAAAATATAAGATTAGCGCTGGCCACGCCGTAGAGCGTCGCTGTAAAAGCAACTGCGATGGAAGCTCCCAAATTGGAGGGATCGGTAAGATTGCTGAGCACGCGGATCAGACCCATGACTGTGCCGATGATGCCCATGGTAGGCGCATAGCCGCCGGCGGCTTCGAAGATTTTGGCATAAGCTTCGTATTTCAGCTCCTTGGCGTCCATCTCCAGCTCCAGAATCTGACGGACCTGCTCAGGGTCTGTTCCATCAACAATAAGCATAAGTCCTTCGCTGGTAAAGGGATCGGGATGCTCTTCGGCTCTCTTCTCCAGGGTCAGCACACCGCCGCGCCTTGTTGCGGCAGCCATGGAGATCAGCTCTTCGGCTTGTTCTTCCGTGGTGTCCGAATGTCTGCCAAAAGCGAGGCGCAGTGCCGACGGCACAGAACGCAGCCTTGAGGCCGGGAAGCTGATCATTACGGCGGCAAGTGTGCCTCCGAATACAATAAGCGCGGCATTCAGCTGCAGCAGGCCGGACAGGCTTCCGCCTTCCCAAAAAAAGCCGCCGATCAGCGCAGCCAGACCGGCCAGCAGGCCGATAATTGAAGTAATATCCATGAGTTCAAGCTCCTTAAATTTCTATATATTATGGTTTGCATGAATCTGGGCAACACTGTATAATAAACGGGAACAAGTATTCTTATCTTCCATATATTTCAGAATGTATGGAGAGAGAATCATCAGGGCCACAATTATAATATATTCATATATTTTAGACGATAGAGGGGAGACGGGCAAATGAGTGATATTGTCGTCAGTACGCAGACTTTTCAATTGGAGTCCGAGTATACACCCCAGGGCGATCAGCCTCATGCCATACAAGAATTAGTGGACGGCATCCGGCAGGGCAAGAAGCACCAGACGCTGCTGGGAGCGACCGGTACAGGAAAGACCTTTACCATCGCACAAATGATTTCCAAGCTGAACCGGCCCACGCTGGTTATTGCGCACAATAAGACGCTGGCGGCTCAGCTGGCGAGCGAGTTTAAGGAGTTTTTTCCAAGCAATTCGGTAGATTACTTCGTCAGCTACTACGATTATTACCAGCCAGAGGCGTACATTCCCTCCTCCGACACCTACATCGAGAAAGATTCCAGCATAAATGAAGAGATAGATAAACTTCGCCATTCCGCGACCAGTTCCTTGTTCGAACGGCGTGACGTTATTATTGTAGCAAGCGTCTCCTGTATTTACGGTCTCGGTTCTCCGAAGGAATATGGAAGCTTGCTATTGTCGCTGCGCGTGGGGATGGAGAAGCCGCGGAACCAGATACTGAGCCGGCTTGTGGATATCCAGTATCAGCGTAACGACATTAACTTTGTCCGGGGCACCTTTCGCGTGCGCGGTGATGTGATTGAGATCTTCCCGGCCTCACAGGGCGAGCATGCCATCCGTGTAGAACTGTTCGGTGATGAGGTCGAGCGGATTACTGAAATCGATGTGCTGACCGGAGAATTGATCGGGGAACGCGACCATGTGGCGATTTTCCCGGCTTCGCACTTTGTTACCCAAGAGGAAACGATGCGCGTGGCTTTGGTCAATATTGAGCGGGAGCTGGAAGAACGGCTGGCTGTACTCCGGGACGCCGGCAAGCTGCTGGAGGCCCAGCGGCTGGAGCAGCGGACCCGCTACGATATCGAGATGATGAAGGAAGTCGGCTTTTGTTCCGGTATCGAGAACTATTCCGGACCGCTCACCTTCCGCGAACCTGGAGCAACACCTTATACACTCATGGATTATTTCCCTGATGATATGCTGATTGTAATCGACGAATCCCATGTGACCCTGCCGCAGATCCGGGCGATGTACAACGGCGACCGGGCGCGCAAGACCGTTCTCGTGGAGCATGGCTTCCGCCTGCCGTCCGCGCTGGACAACCGGCCGCTGCAGTTTGAGGAATTCGAAGACAAGGTGAAACAGATCGTTTATGTTTCAGCCACGCCAGGCCCATATGAAATGGAGCACTGTGACACCATGGTTGAGCAGATTATCCGTCCTACCGGTCTTTTGGACCCGATTATCGAGGTGCGCCCGACAGAAGGGCAGATTGATGATCTGATCAGCGAAATCCGTGAACGGGTGGAGCGTGACGAGCGCGTGCTGGTTACAACCCTGACAAAGAAAATGTCCGAGGATCTGACCGATTATTTCAAGGAAATCGGCATCAAGGTACGCTACATGCACTCCGACATCAAGACGCTGGAGCGTATGGCGATTCTGCGTGACCTCCGGCTTGGCACATTCCATGTTCTTGTGGGGATCAATCTGTTACGGGAAGGTCTGGATTTGCCAGAGGTATCCCTGGTTGCAATTCTCGATGCCGACAAGGAGGGTTTCCTCCGTTCGGAGCGTTCGCTGATTCAGACTATCGGCCGTGCGGCCCGTAACTCTGGCGGCCGAGTAATTATGTACGGTGACCGTATCACAGAATCCATGGAGAAGGCTATGACCGAAACCCAGCGCCGCCGGGAAACGCAAATTGCCTACAACGAGAAGCATGGCATTACACCCACAACGATCAATAAGAAAGTGCGCGATATCATCGAGGCGACGAAGGTGGCCGAGTCCAAGGCCGAGTATCTCACCGGCGTGGGCGGCAAGATGAGCAAGAAGGACCGCCAAAGCCTAATGCAGCGCCTGGAGGCCGAGATGAAGGATGCCGCCAAGAATCTGCAATTCGAGCGCGCCGCCGAACTGCGTGACGCACTGCTGGAGCTGCGGGCGGAGTGATACTCCGCAGCCACACTCTTGGTTTATCCGCGAGTACAGGACGGCGCTGTCCAGGCCGTTCTTTTTATAAATTATTGATTGCCCTTGCGCATCCTGAAGGGACAGCCTGCAGTTGAGGTACTTTGCGCATCCCGGAGGGACAGCGGTTTTCCCTGGAGCGCTCACATTCCAGCGGTCCCGTTAGGGACAAGCGCTACTATCGTCACACTAGCTAGGTCCATTCTCTCCAGCTCTTTCGCCAGCAGCCTTGCGGGTGTCCAGAGGGTGCAACCCTTGGGGCCCTCCCTTGGCTAAGGGAGGGTTTGGGAGGGATCGAAAATATTTATTCAATTTAAAAGGTTTTTAGGAGGTTATACCGTTGGCGAACGAAAATATTGTAATCAAAGGTGCGCGAGCACACAATCTCAAGAACATTGACGTAACGATTCCGCGTGACCGCTTCGTCGTGCTGACGGGACTTAGCGGCTCCGGCAAATCGTCGCTGGCGTTCGATACGATCTACGCTGAGGGACAGCGCCGTTATGTGGAATCCCTGTCGGCCTATGCACGGCAGTTCCTCGGGCAGATGGAGAAGCCGGATGTCGACTCCATTGACGGGCTGTCCCCGGCAATATCCATCGACCAGAAGACAACAAGCCGCAACCCGCGTTCGACCGTGGGCACGGTAACAGAAATCTATGACTATCTGCGGCTGCTGTTTGCCCGGATTGGGCATCCGCATTGCCCGGATCATGGCATCGAAATCACTTCCCAGACGGTTGAGCAGATGGTAGACCGGATTATGCAGTATCCCGAGAAAACCCGGCTGCAGATTCTGGCGCCGGTGATCTCCGGCCGCAAAGGGGAACACAAGGGCTTGTTTACCGATATCTCGAAGCAGGGCTTTGTCCGTGTGCGTGTGGATGGTGAACTGCGTGAAGTCACTGAGGATATCGTGCTGGAGAAGAACAAGAAACATACCATTGAAGTCGTGGTGGACCGGATTGTGATCAAGGATGATGTGCAGACACGGCTGACAGACTCCCTGGAGACCGCGCTGAAGCTGTCCGGCGGGCAAATTCTGGTTGATATCATCGGCCAGGAGGAACTGCTGTTCAGCTCGAACTTTGCCTGTCCGGTATGCGGGTTCAGCATCGAAGAGCTAGCACCGCGCATGTTCTCTTTCAACAGCCCCTTTGGTGCTTGTCCGGAATGTGATGGACTTGGTATGAAGATGGTTGTCGATCCGGAACTTTTAATCCCTGATGCGGAGAAAAGTATTGAAGAGGGCGCTTTTCTGGCCTGGACAGGCAGCACTTCGAACTACTACCCGCAATTCCTGAAATCGGTATGTG
>RCUU01000662.1_pt1 | contig 18206 bp, 16 predicted proteins | sample 2166211 | NCBI WGS metagenome assembly RCUU01 (sample SAMN09932620, study PRJNA488358) | compost metagenome | feature: garden; material: soil; isolation source: compost soil in phenylacetic acid-enriched culture | place: Germany: Experimental Botanical Garden Goettingen | collected 2016-01-27
CATCTGCGGAGTGAAACGGACAGAGAATACCTTATTTTGCGAAAAAGCCTGCTTTTCAGGATGATCCGGACTCAGGAGCCGTTATATCCGTCTGTTGAGCCCAGAATGAGGGAAGATCAATCAAATAACGGATTCTCAGTCCGTTTGACCCGCAGATTGACTTGATCCGCCCCAATAGCGGATTTCCTGTCCGGAACACTTGTGGATTGATCGGGAGGGGACTCCATAATGTCCACAGAGGGAGCCAGGCAACATCCGCACGTTAACCAAGCATGTCCTAAACACGCCAAATTAGCAAATATCCTGCAACATTTACAACAATGTGTGTACTACGCAAGCCAAATGACTATAACTGCCTTTTATTCTCCCGCTTGGGTGAATTTGTTCTTGATTGTCTAAACAACAATAGTATAACGACCACAAAAACCCATTGACTGCCGAGGTAATATGATATGCATTTTAGTTGTGGAGATGCATTTCGGCTTGTTTTGTATGTTACCTTATATGACATATGCGTCAATATAACTAGTTGAGAGAGCGTTTTCTGAAAAAAATACGCCAAAATGTGATGAAAAATGACATGAAAGTATAGACAAATTGATTTTCAGTCGGTATTATAAGCCTAAATCTACAAACCGCAACGAAATAGGAAAGAGAGAGGTGACACTTCAATATTAATTGTATACAATTATACAATTACACAAAAACACAATTCAAAGCTTGAGGATCTGAACTCGCACTCTAGAGGAGATGGGCCAATGAGCAGCTCAATGTTACGGACACGCAGGTTGTCCAAGGATAATACGTATTTTGAACTGAAGCAGAAGATCATTGACAACGAACTGAAACCAGGTCAGAACGTGCATGAAGAAAGCCTTGCCGCACTGCTCGGCGTCAGCCGGACTCCATTGCGGGAGGCCATCCAGCGATTGGAGAATGAGGATTTTCTGGTCCGGCAGCCGAACGGAAGACTGAAGGTAGCGCCCGTTACTTTGGAAGAGCTGGAGGAGATCTTTCTCGTCCGCGGCATGCTGGAAGGGCATATTGCCAAAAATGCCGCCAAAAATGCCACCCCGCAAGATATTCAACATATGACGGCAATGGTTGAAAAAACGAATCAATCCTTGCACTCAGGCTCTGATCAGGAGGCTCTCCCGTTTGGCTTTGAATTTCATGATTATTTATCGGAAATAAGCGGCTTGCATACCTTTGAAAGAATTTTGAGCCAGCTCAGGGATCATACGCTCCGTTATTGCCGCTATGTATCCCTTCACGGAGAATGGAACACACAGGCCTATGAAGAGCATAGCCTGATTTTGCAGATGATCGTTGACAGAAATGAAGAAGGCGCGGAAAAAGTTATGCAGGACCACATTTCCAACAGCTTGTCCACGGCGCTAAAACGTCTAAAAGCGGTTGATGACATCAGAAAGGACTGAGCCACCATGCAATCAGAATGGAAGATGGACACAAAGATTATTCATGAGAGCCAGTCTCCCGACCCCCGGACGGGCGCTATTTCCCAGAGCCTTATCCCTGCAGTTGCCTATGCGTTTCCTGATGCTGAAACGGCTGCATCCGTGGTCGCGGGTGAAGCGGAAGGCGTGTATTATGGCCGATACGGAAACCCGACCTCCCGCACATTGGAGAAAAAGATCGCGGCACTGGAAGGCGGAGAAGATGCCTTGGGCGTTTCCAGCGGCATGGCGGCCATCTCCATTGCCCTGCTTGGCTTCCTGAAGCATGGAGATCATGTCCTGGTAACCAAGGATGTGTACGGCGGCACCTATAACTTCCTGACTTCCCTCGCACCCCGCTTCGGCATCCAATGCGACTTCGTCGATTGTACGGATACTGCGGCAATGCTCCAGGCGATTAAGCCCAATACAAAAGCCGTCTATATAGAAACACCCTCCAACCCGCGGCTGACCGTCCTTGATATTAAGCAAATTACCCAGGCCTGCAAGCTGCATAAGCTTCCCGTCATTGTGGACAACACCTTTATGAGCCCTTGTCTGCAAAAGCCTTTGGAGCTTGGAGCCGATGTTGTGGTGCACAGTGCCACTAAATACATCAATGGCCATGGGGATGTGCTGGCCGGATTCGTCGTAGGCAGCAAAGAAGTGATCCGCTTTATGCGGAAGCGGCTGATGGGGGATTTAGGGCAGAATCTGAACGCCTGGGATTCATTTCTGATTCTCAGAGGGATGAAGACGATGGCCTTGCGGGTCGAAAGACATTGCCGCAATGCACAGGCAGTCGCTGAATTTCTCGAAGCCCATCCTTCTATTGAGAGAGTGTTCTATCCGGGGCTTGAATCCCATCCCCAGCACAAGCTGGCGCTTGCACAGATGAAAGGCATGGGCGGCATTGTATCGTTCGAAGTCAAGGGGGGGCTGATAGAAGGGAAGAAGCTGATCAACTCGCTTAAGCTGGCGATGATTTCATTCAGCCTGGGAGATCCGGAGACACTGGTACAGCATCCGGCCTCTATGACCCACGCTTCGATTCCGCAGAAAGAGCGGGTTCTATTCGGGATTACAGACGGTTTGATCCGCATTTCGGTCGGGCTGGAGGATGTGAACGATATTATCGCAGATTTCGATCAAGCGCTGGCGGCATTGTTCCCTTATGCGGGACGGAACTCCATTTCTAAATAAAATATGGCTTATACAAGGGGGAAACATGATGCCGGTGAAACCGCAGGATGAAATGTTGCAAGCACTGGAACAACAACTGATTGACGTTCGCAGAAGCCTGCATCGCGAGCCGGAATTATCTTACGAAGAATTTAAGACGACGGACAAGCTCCGGACATGGCTGGCTAATGCTCATATTTCCGTCTTGGATCTTCCTCTGCCAACGGGGCTGATCGCCCAAGTCGGGCAGGGGGAAGGGCCGGTAGTGGCTATCCGCTGCGATATCGATGCCCTTCCCATTGAGGAGAAGACCGGATTGCCGTTTGCGTCGGAAATTCCGGGGAAAATGCACGCCTGCGGCCACGACTTTCATACAGCGGTCATTCTGGGCGCCGCGTTCTTGCTGAAAGCCCGTGAAGACAAGCTACCTGGCAGAGTGAAGATTTTGTTTCAACCGGCAGAGGAAACCGGTCATGGCGCCGAGAGCGTGCTGGCTTCCGGCGGCCTGGACGATGTCGCCGCGATCTTCGGGCTGCATAACTCGCCGGAGCTGCGGACGGGAACATTCGGAACGAGAACAGGACCCTTAACGGCAGGTGTCGACCGTTTTGAAATTTCGGTGGAAGGGATAGGCGCACATGCCGCCACTCCGGAAAATGGGGTGGACGCGATCGTGACGGCGGCGCAGATCATTACCGCGCTCCAAACCATCGTCAGCCGCCAGTGCGGCGCAAGGGAGACGGTAGTGCTGAGTGTCACCCGGATCAACGGTGGCCATACCTGGAACGTGTTGCCCGAACGGGTGGAGCTGGAAGGAACCGTCCGCACTTATAATGAAGAAATTCGCCGCAGCATGCCGGAGAAGATGACCCGAATCATTGAAGGCATCTCCGGTGCGGCCGGGGCGAAGGCGCAGCTGCATTGGGCTCCGGGGCCACCGGCAACGATCAACGACGGTGTCTGGGCTGATTTCAGCAAAAAGATTGCCGGGCAGGCCGGGTACGAGGTGCTGGATATCCCGCCGCAAATGGGGGGAGAGGACTTTGCGCTGTATCTGCAGCAAATTCCGGGCGCTTTTGTAAATATCGGCACGGGTCCCGCTTATGCACTGCATCATCCGCGTTTCGACGTGGACGAGGCTGCTCTGCTTCCTGCCGCCCGCTATTTCGCACTGCTCGCCGAGCAAGCGCTGGTGCAGCTGAAGGAGCTGGCTTAGCCACAGACTATGAATGAAAGGAGCGGAATGGTGATGATCGAATTAAGAGACGTTTACAAGACGTATATCCGCAAGGGAATTTCCAACGAAGCCATTAAGGGCGTTCAGCTGAAGGTTGATAAAGGCGATATATTCGGAGTGATCGGCTATAGCGGCGCAGGCAAGAGTACGCTGATTCGTCTGGTCAATTATTTGGAGAGGCCGACGAAGGGACAGGTGTTTGTCGACGGGCATGATTTGGGAGCGTACAGCGATAAAGAGCTGCGTGCCGCCAAAAAAAATATCGGCATGATCTTTCAGCATTTCAACCTGCTGGAATCCAAAAAGGTCTTTGACAATGTGGCAATTCCCCTTGTGCTGCTCAAAAAGAATAAAAACGAGATTCACCAGCGCGTCATGGAACTGCTTGAGTTCGTAGGCTTGAGTGACAAAGCAGGCAGCTATCCAAGCGAATTGTCGGGCGGGCAGAAGCAGCGGGTGGGAATTGCCCGGGCGCTGGCTTCGAACCCTTCAGTGCTGCTATGCGATGAAGCGACCTCGGCGCTGGACCCGCAGACGACCCGCTCTATTTTGCAGCTGCTCAAGAAGATTAACGCGGAATACCATATTACGATCATGATTATCACCCATGAAATGTCTGTTATACAGGAGATTTGCAATAAGGTTGCGGTAATGGAAGGTGGCCGGATCATCGAGCAGGGCAGCGTGCTGGAGGTATTCGGGCATCCGCAGCATCCGACGACCCAAAATTTTGTCAGCACCGTGATTCAGAACAGCATGACAAGCAGTGTGCGGAAAACATTGACTACAGATGAGGGAAGCCGCTTGTACAAGCTTGAATTCTTCGGTGAGCGCGCCTCGGAGCCGGTATTGTACGAACTGATTCGTTCCAGTGAGGTGAAGTTCAATATTCTGTTTGCCAATATGACAGAGATTCAGGACACCACGCTGGGGACAATGATCATTCAACTTCAGGGGAATTCAGTAGAGATGGACAAGGCACTAGCCTTCCTGAAGAGTAAAGCAATCGTTGTGGAGGAGGTGGAAAAGCATGTTTTCAACAACAGTGACCAGTGAACAATTTATTCAGGCGATCATCGATACGGTCTATATGGTCGGGATGTCCTTATTCGTAGGCTCGTTGATCGGGATACCGATCGGCATATTACTCGTCGTTACCCGTCCCGGAGGTGTTCTGCAGAACAAGCTGCTGTATACCTTGCTTAATCCGGTAATCAACATCATCCGTTCTCTGCCTTTTATCATTTTGCTCGTCGCAATTATTCCATTCACCCGGATGATTGTCCACACCTCCATCGGGACGAACGCCGCAATCGTGCCGCTCATTCTGTACATCGCGCCGTATATCGGACGGCTGGTCGAAAATTCCCTGCTTGAGGTGAACCCGGGCATTATGGAAGCGGCGGAATCGATGGGCGCCACACCGTTTCAGGTTATCCGCTACTTCCTGCTGCCGGAGGCTGTCGGCTCGCTGATTCTGTCCTTGACGACTGCAACCATCGGGTTGATCGGCGCGACGGCAATGGCCGGAACGGTCGGCGGCGGTGGCGTAGGAGACTTGGCCATTGTGTATGGGTACCAACGGTTTGACACCGTAGTTGTAGTAGCAACGGTGGTTATACTTGTAATTTTCGTACAGGGAATTCAATCTTTGGGCAACTCGTTGGCGAGAAAAATCCGCCGATATTAGGGATAGCCCCAACAACAGGAGGCAAACGAAGTGAGTGAATGGAGCAGACAGGAACGGTTTCAGGCCATTTTATCAGGGGAGCGGGCGGATCGGCCCATTGTCAGCGGCTGGCGCCATTTCATTGACAGGGAGCAGAACGCGGACGATCTGGCCGAGACGACTATCGCTTTTACCAAGCAATATGACTGGGACTGGGTCAAAATCAATCCCAGAGCCACCTATTTAGCCGAAGTCTGGGGAAATGAATATGATTTCGGCCATTATAGGACGGTATTTCCCCGGCAGCTTACAACTGTAGTTCCGGCAGCATCCAAGCTGTGGCAGCTTGAAGTAAAGAAGGCAACACAGTCAGCACCTCTGTCGGAGCAGCTTGAAGCTGTAGCCAAAATCCGCCGGGGGCTGCCTGACACACCCCTGATCCAGACGGTCTTTTCCCCGTTGACGGTGCTGCTGTTTATTGTCGGACGTTCTGCTTATGTGTACCCGACCGTGTTCGGCATCGAACAGCCAGTGACCCTGGAATCCTTGTTCAAAGAGCACCGGGCGGCGGCGCATCATGCCCTGCATGCGATCTCCCTGACGCTGGCCGATTATGTGCAGGAGCTGCAGCGGGCGGGTTCAGATGGCCTGTTCTATGCGGTGACGGGTACTGCACACCCTGGGATGTTCGATGAGGCGTTGTTTAACGAATTTTCGAGACCTTATGACAGTATTGTATTGGACGCTGCGAGCTATGGGAAAAATGTGCTCCACACCTGTGGAACTCACGCCCATCCTGAGCGGTTCAACGACTATCCGGTAGACGGGATCAGCTGGGATACGAAGGCCGAAGGAAACCCGGGACTGGAGGCCGCTGTGACAGCAACAAAGGTTGGCGGTGTCGATCACGCTCTGTTTGCCACCAACGACGTTTCGCAAATTCAGCAGCAAGCTGCGGAAGCGCTGAGTCAAATGAAGGATCAGCCTTTTATACTCGCTCCCAACTGTGCCATTCCACTGAGTGTTACCGACGAGGCGCTGGTGAAGTTACAAAAATCTGTGTTTGAAGGAGAGATTCGTGTATGAAAAAAGCATTGTCCCTATTCCTGATTGGCTTCGTTCTGGTACTGACGGCTTGTGGCTCCAATAATGCGGCGGACAACTCGAAAGCCGGTGCTGCAGAAAGTGAGAAGAAGGAGATTGTTGTGGGCTTTGGCGTCGGCACCTATGAGGAGCAGTTCCGCCAAGCGATTCTGCCGATTCTGGAGAAGCAGGGCTACAAGGTTGATATTAAGACCTTCTCGCAAAATATGCAGGTCAACCCGGCTATGAAGGAAGGCACGATCGATGCGAGCATCTTCCAGAGCACAGCGTATATGGAAGCCATCAATGACGAAATTGGCGCGGATATGGTTGGAATCGCCTATGTGCCAGGTGCTCCGCAAGGGATCTACTCTGTCAAGCACACTACACTTGATGATGTGAAGGATGGCACAACGGTGGCTGTTCCCAATGACCCGGTTAATCAGGAGCGGGCGCTCCGCATACTGGAAGAACTGGGCTGGGTTAAGATTAAAGAGGGTTCGAACCTGGCTGATTTCAACATCAACAACATGGAGCCGGACAAATATAAGATCGATATCAAAATTCTCGACCCGGCGCAAATTATGGTTTCCCTGCAGGATGTGGATTATGGCATAATTAACGGAAATTATATCGCAAGCGCAGGCAAGAAGATTACCGATGCGCTCAAAATCGAAAATACGCCCATGCAGCACCGCATCATCGTATCCGTGAACCGGAAGGATGAGAATACGCAGTGGGCCAAGGATCTGAAGGCTGCCTATGAGTCCAAAGAGTTCGAGGAATACATTACCGGACTGGAGAAATACGACGGATTTATTCTGCCTGAAGCGTGGAAGAACAACTAACCAGAGGAGGGAAGGCGTTGATTAAGCAACGGATTCATTTTATCGGAGGCGGACAGATGGCCGAGGCCATCATCCGGGCAATTGTAGCCAATCAGACTATTGGCGCCGACCGGATCAGTGTTACGGATATCAATGAGGCACGTCTTGGGGTGTTGACCAAGGCTTATGCCGTAGATACGGGCCGGAGCCAGGAAGCTTATCTTGCTGAAGCCGGACTGATTGTTCTCGCCGTCCGGCCGCAGGATGCACTGGACGAGCTGGGACAAGCCGTATCCCGGTTTGCTTCGCCCCATGCCGTGATCGTTTCGATTGTGGCCGGTCTGACGCTTGAGAAGCTGGCTGGAGTTTTTGGTGCCGGTCGGCCGATCGTCAGGGTCATTCCGAATACGCTGACGGATACGGGATACGGCTATAGCGGGGTCGTCCTGAACGCCGATGCTGAGCGGGAGCAGGTGGACGAATTCCTGCTTGGTTTCGGCAAAGTCCAGTATATGGAGGAAGCGCTGCTGGATGTCTTCACCGGATTCGGTGTGGCCGGGCCGAACTACATCTATTATTTCATTGAGTCACTTGTAGATGCCGGTGTGCTGGCCGGATTGCCGCGTGAGCAGGCCTGGAATGTCGCGCTGGAGAATATGGCTGGAGCCGTGCTTATGCTGCGGCAGACAGGGCTGCACCCCAGACAGCTGCTGGACATCAACAACTCGCCAGGCGGGGTGGGGATGCACGGTCTGTATGAACTGAACAACAGCGATTTCGCAGCCGGACTGCAGCGCAGCGTAATGGCAGCGGTCAAGCGAACGACTGAACTGGGAGCGAAATAGACGATGGCGAGCAAACAATGGGATCACTTGGTTCATTACATCAACGATTTGGACAATGTCGTCGGGGTCTTTAGGGAGAACGGACTAATTGCCTTCAGGGGAGGTTCGCATAAGGACTGGGGTACCTTCAATACGTTAAGCTACTTCGGTCTGAGCTATATCGAGTTTCTGGGGATTGAATCGCTTGAATTGGCCCGGTCCACAGAATACAACCTAGTCGTCAAGGATGCGGTCGCCACCTTGCCTGAACATGAAGTGCTGAGCCGGGTTGTGATCCGCACCGACGATATTGAAACGATGGCGGCTTCGTTAACCGCAGCCGGCTTGAGCTTATCACCCATAATGGATGGCAAGCGGCTGGATACATCTGGCAACTTGATCGAATGGCGCATGATGACCATTGACGGAGATTTCGGCGGGCTGGTCTATCCGTTTATCATTCAGTGGAAAGGGACGGATGAGGAGCGATTGGCCAGTCTGACCGCATCCGGCATCGTCCGGCCTCATCCGGCGGGCCATGCCGAGATCAGACGTGCGGTCTTTCAGGTGTCGGACCCCGCCGCCGCAGCCGGGCACTGGGCGAATTTGTTTGGCCTGGCCGTTGTGGAAGCAACGGATAAATCCGCCGTCTTGCAGATCGGGGACAAGTACTACGATTTCGTCAAAGGGGAGAAAAACCGGTTCATGCAGGTGATCATGGACACGGACTCCGGTCAACTGGCCGGTCAAACGCTGCGGATCGGCGAAGGGGAGTATGTATTCCAATCTCCGCATAGGAAGTAATTGCGAAGTGAAGGAAGAGTTTAAACAGAGGGATGTAAAGAGAAGCGCGCTCCTATGCCTTGGCAGGGGAGCGCGCTTTTTGGTGCAACAGGCAGAAGTTTATAGCGAATAAGCCGCAGCATTGAAATTTTCGGGACCCGATCGAAGCACGCCTGTTGTATCAACAATGCCAAACAGCGTATACACAAGCTGATTACTTACCGGAGCCGGAACATCGTAGGCGGAAGCAGAGAGTGGAACCAATTGATTATTGGTTAAGGATGTATTAAAGGTACGTATGGAGCTGTAGACAATAGGGTCGGTTGAGAGAGTGCCATTCACAATAAACAGTGTAACATTAGTGCTGGTCTCTGGTTCGACAGGCAACTCAAGACCAAAAATTCCATCGAACTGAACACGAATGATTCCCGGTGTGTCCGAAGGGACGATCAGCCCAACCTGTCCAATCAGAAAGGCCACGCTAACTGGAATAGGATCTGGAGCCGGGTCCGTCGCATTAATATTCATTGAGGTTCGTGCATCAAGAAGAATCGCCATCGTCATAACCCTCCCGTATCTAAAGATAGTTATAGTATATGCTTGCTCAGTTACAGAGGAATGGACGAAAGAGATAGTAATAATCTTCCATCTCATAGTATAATATGACCTAGTACAACGGGAATATTAGGTTATTTTAGACATTATATTACTGAACTAAGGAGATGAGAGCATGACAGTACATACCACTGCGGAGCAAGTCCGTATTATCGAATACGACCCTTCTTACGCAGGAGCGCTTGCAGATATGTGGAACCGCAGCAACGATAGTTGGGGCGGCGGCACCAGCCAGAGAACAGAGGACAGCGTCCGCCGGATGATGGAGGTTTCGTCCCATCTTCATGCGTTTCTTGCTGTTGACGGCGAGGAGGTTGTCGGCTTCTGCAGCTTCTCGCACTACCATCAAGATGAAGGCGCGATGTATGTACCGCTGCTGAATGTCCGGCCGGATTATCACGGCTGCAAGGTTGGGCGCAATCTGATTTTGAATGCTGTCCGCAAGACGGTGGAAGCGGGCTGGCCACGTCTGGATCTGTTCACCTGGGCAGGCAACACCAAGGCTGTACCGATGTATAAGAAATGCGGGTTCTTCTGGGAAAAAAATGATGATTACGTCCACCTCATGAACTTCATTCCGGCTCTTTTGCAAACGGAAGCATTGGTCCCTTATTTCGAGGAGCTGGATTGGTACGCAGACAGCACGCGTGAACTGGTCATTGAGCCGGATGGCCGCACGGAGCGCGGCTTCGATTTCTTTGACTACACGTGGCGCAAGGGAGAGCTTGCCTTACGTGCGGAATTTGAGAAGACAGGCCGCGGGTTGACCGCGCTTGATACGCCGGAATATGCAATCTCTACACATATTGATGATCATGATCTTGTATTTGGTTCCGCTTACAAGGTTCAGTATCGTATTGAAAACCGCTCGGCCTCTCCGATGATGATAGAGATCAAGGGCCAGAATAATAAGTGTATCCGTTATGCCTTGGCGGTCTCACTCACGATTGCTCCGGGAGAAACAGTAATGGTGGAGGGGGATTTCGAGCTGGACCCGGTCCTGGAGGAGCAGAACGACAAGAAGACCCATCCCGCTGTCATGAGCACATGGGCCATTAATGGCAGGCAGGCCGAGTTCCGCATTGGTATCGCTCCGAAATTCCCGGTCAAGATGAAGGCGGCACTGCAAGCGGGCGACCTGTATCCGGGTATTCCGGCCATGCTGTATCTGAATGTAGAGAATAATTTTGCCACGGAAGCGGAATTCTCGTTCAACTGGCCGGAGACTGAATTCGTGGAATGGGGAGAACGCCCGGTCCGCTTCACGGTACCGGCTAAGGGTAAAGCGGCTATCCCGGTACCATTCACCCTGCGGTCCTACGGACTTTTCTCGCGTGAGGTGGAGATAACGGCTGTCCCGTCTGACGCCAAACCGGTTACCTTCACAAGTAAGCTGTCCGTTCTGATGAAGGGCACGCAAGGCCGGTACGGAGGGGACAACGGAGATCAGTGGGTTGCCGTTAACGGAGCATTTTCTCTTCATATGAGCAAGCCCGATAATAACATGTGGATTGAGTATCCTGGCTCCCGCCACAATTTCTGGTGGAATTATCCGAAGCTGGGCAAGCCGTTCTCACAGGAATTTTCCAAAAAACAGGCTGCAGAAGTGAAAATCTATGCCGAAGGGGAGAGCCAGGTTCTCGAAGCCCTCTATGAGTCTGAGGATTTCCCCGGCCTGCAGATCAGGTCGGTGGCCAAGCTGTCCGCGAGCGGGATCGCCGAATTTCATTACGAAATCTGCAATACCAGCAGCACAGGGCTGGAAGAGAACATGTACCTGCTGACGAACTTCGGTTTCTTCGGCAGCCGGCTTATCCTTCCATACCAGGGCCGTTATGTCGATATGGGCGATGCTTACTCCAGCAATCCGGCAAATTGGGACACCGCTAAGATCACAGAAAACTGGCTGTTCTGCAATGAAGAAAACACCGCTTGCGGTATCTGTTGGGACCCGGCCCTGAAGCTGCTTCGCTCAGACTATCCGCTCGGGTTGGAGCATGAGCTTGGCCGGATTTCTGCCGGAGCTACAGTAAAAACGAACCCGATTGTATTTGCGCTGAATACCTTCTTCCAGTGGTCAGATTTCCGCTCCTTTGCCCGTAAATTGCGGACCCCGGTTGTTCCGGTGTTGGACAATCATCTCGAACTGGAGCTTGGTGGCGGCAATCCGTTTGCAGCAGGGATGCTGAACGCGGAGTTAATCGAACGGAAGGTGGTTCCGCTTTCCGGGAGCCTCGGCTTGTATGTGCAAAAGGATAGGGACCCGGAACGGAAAATAACCGGGATTGAATTGCGCCCAGAACAGAACCTGCATTCCGCCCACGTGAAGATTTCTCCTGAGGAACAGAATGGACAGGGGCACAGTAAATCCGGTTGGAGGGTCCGGGCCGTCTATCGCGGTGAGGATTGGATTCAGGAGCGGTCAGCTCTCTGGTTCCCCCAGACAGAAGCAGGCGTCGACTGTGAGATAGAAGAGAGTGCGGCAGGTCCAGTGTACACGGTGAACAACGGTGTCCTTTCCATAGCGGCAGCTCCCGGATTTGGCAGTGTGGTGCATTCCTTGAAATACAACGGCGCAGAATGGCTGGATACCTCTTATCCGGAACCGGTCCCGCATTCCTGGTGGAACCCTTGGCATGGCGGACTAGGCGTAGAAATCCCGCGCTTAAGCGGGTTCAGCCGGCAGCAGGAACCAAGAAACACAGAGTGGGTGGAGCAGAAGGATGTGTACGGCAATGTCTGGAAGGGGCTCCGCATAACTACCAGCATCACGAAGCACGAAGTGAACAGGGGAATGACCATCCACCAGCATTACCTTATGCTGCCCGGCGTTCCTGTGCTCTGTGTGCTGCACTCCGTGACCAACGGAAGTGGCAAAGTGCTGCCGCATTATTCGTTCACAGATGATAACTTCTTCAAACCTTCGCCTGCCGTTTTCCCGGAAGGATGGGTAGAAATCCCCGGGCAAGGGCAATATTCTCTAGGCAAGCTGGAGGCACAGCTTTCTTCGAAGGGACTTTTGCGTATCGGCGCGACGTCCCGTGAGGATATGCTGCATGTGGTGAATAGTGATTCTAATCATCGCTCGTCGGTTTATGTGAATAACAAGGGAATCTGTCAAGGGGTAGAGCACCAGCTTTCACTTCTGGCCGGGGAAACGGTCTGGACACAACCGACCTTTCTCATTTTGGGACCCCTCGCATTGGACCCGGAAGATGTCCGCAGCTTGCTTAAGCTGAGCTTTGCAGGTTCTGCCGGCGAAAAGGAGACTTCACATGCCGATCATTGATATTCATATCCATCTGTCAGACATCGACAGCTTTCATAGAACAGCAATGGATCTATCCAAGGTCGAGTACACCGCCGCCGGCCTCAAGTCGGAATTCGACAAGAACGACGTTATTCTCGGCATCGGAATGGGCGTTACGGAGCAGACCAAGGGAGCTTTTCCTGATTCCAGTTCCCCCAATCCAATGGAGCTTGATTTGGAAGAACAGGTTCCCCCGTTCCTTATGGAATGTGTCGGCATCAATCCAAACCGCCTCACCGGGCAGCAGGCCCAGGCGGAGCTTGACCGGATCGAAGTGCGGATGCAAGCACCCGAGGTGGCGGGAATCAAGCTGTATGCCGGATATTACCATCATTATGTCCATGACAAGATCTATGCCCCGGTCTATGAGCTGGCAGCCAAGTATGGCTTGCCCGTGGTGATCCATACCGGAGATACCTACTCGATGAACGGATTGCTGAAGTATTCGCATCCGCTCACCGTAGATGAATTGGCCTATCAGCAGCGTGGAGTGAACTTCATGATCTGTCATCTGGGTGATCCCTGGGTGATGGACGCTGCTGAAGTGGTGGCCAAGAACCCGAACGTATACGCCGATCTGTCGGGCCTCGTTGTCGGTGACCGGCCCCATTTTGAACGGTTCATGAACGAACCGCTGTTCATGGACCATTTCCGCCGGGCGCTGGTCTATTCGGATCATTATGAGAAAATGCTGTTCGGAACCGACTGGCCGCTCGCGCCAATCGACCTGTACGCAGAATTCGTCCGCAGACTCGTGCCGGAGCAGCATCACGAGAAGGTATTTTTCCAGAATGCCTTTGGGCTATTTCCGCGTATCCGGCAGCGGATCGCAGAGCTTTGAGAGGATGAATGACGGAGCGTTATTGGAATATTGGTAGAAAAGCTTCTGCTGATGAACAGTAGAAGCTTTTTTTAATCCCTCTCCAACAAAACCATTTTTGGCGGTACTTATATGATGAGTACAGAAAAGGCAGGTGAGAATATGGATTTTACGGAATCGCTTATTCAAGAATACGCAAAGAGGATATTTGGATTTGCTTATTTGAAAACCAATGATTATCACAACGCCGAAGATTTATCACAGGAAATCATCGTTGCGCTCTGTGATGGAACAATTGCGTATAAGAACATAGACAACATGGACGCATACATTTATCGGATTTGTTGTTATTCATGGTCAAAGTATTTGCGGAAGAGCAAGCCCGGATGGGAGGCATTGAACCATACAAGTACTTTTGAAACCATGCAAAGCGATACTAATCTTGAAGAGGGCTTGATCCAAAAAGAGTTGTCCGAGAAGCTGCGACAGGAGATCATGTACCTCAGCAAAACAAAAAGAGACATTACAGTAATGTACTACTATGAGAACAAAAGCGGCAACGAAATATCCAATATTCTCGGGATTCCTGCTTCCACCGTCAGGTGGCATCTGAGTCAGGCCAAAATGAATTTGAAGGAGCGAATTATTATGACAACGGAACATGGAATTTATAAGCCTATCCGTCTCTCTACAGGGCGAAATGGCTGGGGAGAGCATGATGATCCATGCGGATTGCATAAGGATGTCCTGATGCAAAATGTTTGCTGGATTTGTCACGGCCAGGCGCTGACTATTGAAGAAATCGCAAGAACTCTCGGCGTGGCGGCAGTTTATCTTGAAGATACAATTGATAAGCTGCTGTATATGGATTATTTGAAAACAGTAAATAAAAACAAATATCAAACCCATTTTTTTATTCCTGATGCAAAATATCAATTAACCGAAAGAAAGTTTCACCTTGAAAACACACTGCCTATGGCAGAACAGTTTTATCAGGTTATAGTTCAAGCTTTGCCCAGAATAAAAGAAACTATTAATAATTCTACTGACTTTGATGATGATGTCTTGATCTGGCAGTTCCTTCCTGTGGTTGTATTCCGGACGATTCAAAAAACGGACAGTGATATTATACAGGCTAAAGGCCTTCAGCACTCCGCTCCCAAACGGAAAGATGGAAGCAAGCATTGGGCATGTGCAAGTGTTCGCATGAGCGATATTCTTGAGGGCACTTCTGATATTTCAGCGGAACTTCGTGATTTTTGTTTGCAGGGAGGTGGTAACGGAATAAAGCTGCCAGTTGCGGGTAAAATGCATGCTTTACAGTTTGATCTGGGATTTTTGGGAGGTCACCGCCATTTTGGTCCCACTGAACTCTCTCAACTAAAGCGGGTGCATGAGATAATCATGAACGGCGAAGTCCCGAATCATTATGACAAAGAAATTATCTCTACTCTCATAAGAAAAGGCTATGTTTCACATACAGACGAAAATCTGAAAATTTTGATCCCCTATCTGACCGCAACAGAGATGCAAGCGGTGAATCAGATTTTGCAGACATGTGCGGATGAACTATTAAATATAAAAGAAATTGAAAAAACATTCTTTCAATACATTCATACAATGAATAAAGAGATACCGGCATTTGTAGAGAATAACGAACGCAATCACTTATTATCAGGATTTAGTCCATATATTACTATTCTTTGGCTTTTATATAAAAATGATTATTTAAGGAAACCCCCAGCGGAGGAACTTGAACACATCTGTACGGTGGTATGGGAAGAATAGCTCCACCTCGTAAATCTCAAGACAAGATATGTATAAAATTGAAAATGTAAAGAGAATATGTGCAGTTCTCCGGACAATCCTCCGTTATATCGGCAGAAAGAAATGGAAAGGGCATAATAAATGAGCACCAGTATACACTAAAAGGAAAATAAAGCATGACCGAAAAAGGAGACGTTATGACGGTAGATACAGGATGGAACTTCGACAATAGCTATGCCAGACTGCCGGAAACTTTGTTTTCAAAGATCAAGCCAACTCCTGTCCCCTCGCCCATGCTGATCATTCTTAATGATCCGCTGGCAGCCTCTCTAGGGCTGAATGGCCCCGCGCTGCGAAGTGAGGATGGCACAGCGGTTTTTGCAGGCAATGAGGTTCCTGAGGGTGCGGAGTCTCTGGCTCAAGCTTACGCAGGACATCAATTCGGGCATTTTACAATGCTGGGAGACGGCAGAGCAGTGCTGATTGGCGAACAGATCACTCCGCAGGGGACGCGGGTTGACATTCAGCTTAAGGGGTCAGGCAGAACGCCTTATTCCCGGAGGGGCGATGGCCGGGCGGCACTTGGACCGATGCTCCGCGAATACATTATCAGTGAAGCCATGCATGGGCTTGGCATTCCAACGACCCGCAGTTTAGCGGTAGTCACCACCGGGGAGCCGGTCATCCGGGAAACCGAACAGCCAGGTGCTATTCTTACCCGTGTGGCTGCCAGCCATCTGCGTGTTGGGACCTTCCAATACGCCGCTGCAAGAGGCATTACCGAGAATCTCCGGACCCTGGCAGATTACACTTGGCACAGACATTATCCGGAAGCGGATGATGGAGAGAACCGTTATCTTTCGCTGCTTCAGCAGGTGATTAAGCGTCAGGCCGGCCTGATTGCCAAATGGCAGCTCGTTGGTTTTGTTCACGGGGTGATGAATACGGACAACATGGCTCTTAGCGGAGAAACCATTGATTATGGCCCATGCGCTTTTTTGGACACCTATGATCCTGAGACGGTATTTAGTTCCATTGACCTTCACGGCCGGTATGCCTATGGTAACCAGCCCCAAATTGCTGCCTGGAATCTGGCGAGGTTTGCTGAAACTCTGCTGCCGCTGCTGCATGACGACGAGTCGCAGGCTGTCCGGCTGGCCGAGGCTGCGATTGCAGATTTTACAGAGAGGTATCAGCAGAACTGGCTCGCGGGAATGAGGGCAAAACTGGGAATCTTCAATGAAGAGCAACAGGATGAATCTCTGGTTGAAGCACTCCTCGGCATGATGCAAAAGCATCGTGCGGATTATACCAATACCTTCCGTGCCTTAACGTTAGGCAAGCTGGCAGACACCGGGCTATTTGACAGTAAGGAATTTGCCGGGTGGCATCAGCAGTGGGAGGCTAGACTGGGCAGACAGGAAGAATCACAAGCGTCTTCTGAGCAGCTGATGCGCAGCAGCAATCCTGCACTGATCCCGCGCAACCACCGGGTAGAAGAGGCACTGGAAGCAGCGGCAGAACGAGAAGACTACAGTGTGATGGAGCGGTTGCTTGAGGTGCTTTCGAACCCTTACGCGTACACTCCCGAACAGGAGGAGTACTCAACAGTGCCTGAGAGCTGCTCCGGTCCTTACCGGACCTTTTGCGGTACCTGATTTTTTGGGAAACCTTGTATCGAGGGGAGATTTGTTTATGAAAAATATTACGAAAATGAAAATATATAAACCTGCAGGCGAAGTGTTTGAAGCCTTTATTGATCCTGCAAAAATCGGAAACTTCTGGTTCTCTTCCAGTTCTGAGAGATGGGAGCAAGGAAAGACCATTACATTAAGGTATGATGAGTACAATGCGCAAGGGGATATTGAAATTATGGAAATGGAGGAAAGCAAGAGCATTGTTTTCCAGTGGGCGTATGGTGAAGAAAAGCATACCGTTACGATTACTCTGACAGAAATAGAAGCTTCATCTACAATCGTAGAAGTCATGGAAGAAGGATTTCATGAGAACGATGACAATCTGATACATCATTTATTAGGCAACAAAGAAGGCTGGGTCTACATGTTGACCTGTCTAAAGGCTTATCTGGAATTTGGCGTCACTAAGCTGAGAGCAGGATTAGTATAAGTGCGGTACTTTGTTTTTATTTTTAAAACCTGTCTGGAGTTGTGACGCTATAACCTTTATAATATGACGAGATACTGTATAAAGGAAAAGGTGTTAAATTCATGAGCATATTAAATGTAGAACGGCTGAGTCACGGGTTCGGTGACCGTGCAATTTTCAGCGATGTATCCTTCCGCCTGCTGAAGGGCGAACATATCGGTCTGATCGGGGCCAACGGTGAAGGTAAATCCACCTTCATGAACATCATTACAGGCAAGCTTCAGCCGGACGAAGGTAAAGTTGAATGGGCGAAACGCATGCGGGCAGGCTATCTGGACCAGCACGCAGTGCTGACGAAGGGACAATCGATCCGCGATGTTTTGCGCGGGGCCTTTCAATATCTCTTCGATATGGAACAAGAGATGAACGACATGTACGGCAGAATGGGCGAGGTGTCTCCGGAGGAACTGGAGCAAATGCTGGAGGATGTCGGAACGATTCAGGATACGCTGACGAACCAGGATTT
>RCUU01000664.1_pt1 | contig 18171 bp, 33 predicted proteins | sample 2166211 | NCBI WGS metagenome assembly RCUU01 (sample SAMN09932620, study PRJNA488358) | compost metagenome | feature: garden; material: soil; isolation source: compost soil in phenylacetic acid-enriched culture | place: Germany: Experimental Botanical Garden Goettingen | collected 2016-01-27
CAATAAATAATATTGCAGATATTATTTTTGTCCTAGGATCCAATTTATGTATGAAGGAATCTCCAGGAACGTATTGCCCAATAGTTATATCTTTTATCATTTTAAAATCCCTCCCCTAGTTCTTCCTTAAAATCTTAATAAGATCTTCCTTAGCTTGGTCAATTGTAAATATATCTTTATCTACTTTAAAACCTTTTTCTATCAATGCCTTTATTAAGTAAGTTACCTGAGGAACTGCTAATCCAACACTCTCTAGTACTTCACTTTCCTTAAATACTTCTTTAGGCTCTCCATCCAATATAATTTCACCCGAATTCATTACTATAACTCTATTAGCAACTTTGGCTACGTCCTCCATACTATGAGATACTAATACTATAGTCATTCCATATTCTTTGTGTAACTTTTGAATCTGTACTAATATCTCATCTCTTCCCTTAGGATCTAATCCTGCGGTAGGTTCATCTAATATCAAAACCTTAGGTTCCATTGCAACTACACCTGCTATAGCAACTCTACGTTTTTGTCCACCACTTAACTCAAATGGAGATTTATCTTTATAAATCTCATAATCGAGTCCAACCATATTCATGGCCTTGATTACTCTTTTATGTATTTCTTCTTCACCTAATGCTAAGTTCCTAGGCCCAAATGCAATATCTTTTTCTATAGTTTCTTCAAATAATTGATATTCAGGATATTGGAACACTAACCCTACTTTTTTTCTTATTTCACTTAGCTTAGCGCCCTTCGCAGTGATATTAGTTCCATCTACTATTATTTCTCCAGAACTGGCTTCCAATAATCCATTTAGATGTTGGATTAATGTTGACTTACCTGAGCCTGTATGACCAATTAATGCCACAAATTCACCTTGTTCTATATCAACAGATACATTGTTTAGTGCCTTTTTCTCAAAAGGTGTCTTAGGCATATATATATGAGTTAATTTGTTTACTTTAATTGACATAATGCATTCACCATCTCATCTACATTTAATATTTCGGTACTAATATTTATACCTTCTTTTTGAAGTTCATAAGCTAATTCCGTAACCTGAGGAACATCCAGTCCTATTTCCTTCATTGTCTTAACTTTTGAAAACACTTCTCTTGGATTTCCTTCTAGAACAATTTTACCTTGCTCCATAACTATAACTCTATCTCCTTGAGCAGCCTCATCCATATAATGTGTTATAAGCACTATGGTAATTCCTAAGTTTTTATTTATTTCTCTTATGGTATTCATAACTTCTTTTCTACCTGATGGGTCTAACATAGCAGTAGGCTCATCAAATATTATGCACTCTGGTTGCATAGCTAATATCCCAGCTATAGCGATTCTTTGTTTTTGCCCCCCTGACAATAGGTGAGGTGCATGCCTTCTATATTCATACATTCCAACTTTTTTAAGCGCTTCATCTACCCTAGCTCTTATTTCCTTAGACTCGACCCCTAAATTTTCAGGACCAAATGCTACATCTTCCTCAACTATAGTTGCAACTAATTGATTATCTGGATTTTGAAAAACCATTCCTGCGGTTTTTCTAACTTCCCATAAATTATCTTTATCTTTAGTATTCAAACCTTTAACATATATTGCCCCCTCAGTGGGTAATAATAAAGCATTTATATGTTTTGCAATAGTAGATTTTCCTGATCCATTATGACCAAGTACTACTAAAAATTCTCCTCTTTTAACTTCTAGGTTCACACCATTTAATGCGTAATGTTCTTCTCCATTTTCGTGCGAAAAATATTTAAAACTAATATCTTCACATTTAATGATTTTGTCTTCCATGCTATTCGCCCCCTTAGTTATATAATTATTATAAAATCTATAATTGAATATATACTTTATAATAATTATATCTAAGTATGATAAAATGGGGACTAAGTATATACTTAATCCCCTCTATATTATACTAACTCAAGTATAACTACTTCTGCTCCGTCTCCTCTTCTAGGACCAACTTTGAACATTCTAGTGTATCCACCATTTCTCTCAGTATATTTAGGAGCAATTTCTTCAAATAATCTTTTAACTACAGCTTCTTCAGTAACAAAAGATAATACTTGTCTTCTAGCGTGAAGATCTCCTCTTTTAGCTAAAGTAATCATCTTTTCAGCAAGACTTCTTGCTTCTTTTGCTCTTGTATCTGTAGTTTCTATTTTACCATGCTTTAAGAAGCTTGTAACAAGGTTTCTTAGCATAGCTCTTCTTTGGTCTGTTGGACGACCTAACTTACGATATCCTGCCATGATTCTACCTCCTTACTCGTCACTTAGTCTTAAACCTAAGCCTAATTCCTTAAGTTTTCTCTCAACTTCTTCGAGAGATTTTTTACCTAAGTTTCTTACTTTCATCATATCATCCATTGATCTCAATGCAAGCTCTTGAACAGTATTTATACCTGCTCTCTTTAAACAGTTATATGATCTAACTGAAAGATCAAGCTCTTCAATAGTCATCTCAAGGACTTTTTCTTTTTTATCTTCTTCTTTTTCAATCATTATCTCCATGTCATTTGTATTATCTGTAAGTGACATGAAAAGTTTGAAGTGTTCAATTAAAATTTTGGCTGAAAGACTTATAGCTTCATCTATCTTGATTGTTCCATTAGTCCATATTTCTAATGCTAACTTATCATAGTCAGTAATTTGACCTACTCTTGTATTTTCAACTGTAAAGTTTACTCTTTTTACAGGAGTATAGATTGAATCTACTGCTATAGCGCTTAATGGTAATGAATCTGACTTATTTTTATTTTGAGTCACATATCCTCTACCTCTGTTAACAGTAAGCTCCATATATAATCTTCCATTTTCGTCTAAAGTAGCTATATGCATATCTTTATTAACTACTTCAACGTCTCCATCTGTTTTAATATCTGCACCTGTTACTACTCCAGGTCCTTTAGAATCAATGTAAATAACCTTTGGTCCTTCTCCATTCATTCTAAGAGCTAACCCTTTTATATTAAGGATAAGTTCAGTAACATCCTCCTTAACACCAGTAACAGTAGAAAACTCATGTAGTACTCCATCAATTTTAACAGAAGTAGTAGCTACACCAGGTAATGATGAAAGAAGTATTCTTCTTAACGCATTTCCCAGAGTAATTCCATATCCTCTTTCTAATGGTTCAACTACGAATTTTCCATAAGTACCATCTTCACTTTGTTCTATACATTCAATTATTGGTTTTTCTATTTCTAACATGCGCAAAACCCTCCTTTTTATAATGTGGCAACCTTATTATGAGGGCAACTGATTCAATATTTGCAAAGGAGAGTATAACCCCCTCGCAAATAGCATATTATTACTTGCTGTATAACTCAACGATAAGAGTTTCATTGATTGCAGTATCAATGTCTTCTCTTGCTGGCATAGCAATTATTTTACCTTCAAAGTTTTCAGGTGTTGACATTATCCATTTTGGTAATGTTTTTGGATTTTCAGCAAATACTTTGAACTTTTCAGTTCCTCTGCTTTTTTCAGATACAGAGATAACGTCGTTAACACTTACTTTATATGAAGCAATATCAACTTTTTTACCGTTAACTAAGAAATGTCCGTGATTAACTAATTGTCTAGCCTCAGTTCTAGATGCACCGTATCCTAATCTGAATACTGCGTTATCTAGTCTCATTTCTAGTAACATAAGTAGGTTTTCACCTGTTATGCCTCTCATCTTATCTGCTTTTTCATAGTACTTAGAAAATTGTTTTTCAAGTACTCCATAAATTCTTTTAGCTTTTTGCTTTTCTCTTAACTGCATTCCGTAGTTAGAAAGCTTCTTTTTACTAGCTCCATGTTGTCCTGGTGCGTAGCTTCTTCTCACGAAAGCACATTTATCTGTATAGCATCTATCTCCTTTAAGAAATAGCTTAGCGCCTTCTCTTCTGCACAATCTACATGATGCTCCAGTATATCTTGCCATTAATTACACCTCCTATGATGTTTCTACTACACTCTTCTTCTTTTTGGTGGTCTACATCCGTTATGTGGAATTGGAGTAACATCTTTAATTAAAGTTACTTCTAATCCTGCTGCTTGTAAACTTCTTATAGCAGCTTCTCTACCTGATCCTGGACCTTTTACATATACTTCAACACTTTTTAATCCGTGTTCCATAGCTGTTTTAGCCGCTGTTTCAGCTGCCATTTGAGCCGCAAAAGGAGTACTCTTTCTTGACCCTCTAAATCCTAACGCACCCGCTGATGACCATGATAATGCATTACCAACTGCATCAGTTAAAGTTACGATAGAGTTATTGAAAGTTGACTTAATGTGAGCTGCTCCATGTTCAACATTTTTTCTTTCTTTTCTTCTTCTAGTTTTCTTAACTTTTGCTGCTACCATTGTCTTCCCTCCTTACTATTTTTTCTTATTAGCAATAGTTTTCTTTGGACCTTTTCTAGTTCTTGCATTTGTTTTTGTTCTTTGTCCTCTTACTGGAAGACCTCTTCTATGTCTCATTCCTCTATAGCAACCAATTTCTACTAATCTTTTTATGTTAAGTGCTATTTCTCTTCTTAAATCACCTTCAACAACTAAATTCTTGTTGATGAAATTTCTTATAGCGTTAACTTCGTCTTCGTTTAAATCTCTAACTCTTGTATCTGGGTTTACTCCAGTTTCTGCTAATATTTTGTGTGCAGTTGGTAAACCAATTCCGTATATATAAGTTAGACCTATCTCAACTCTTTTTTCTTTTGGTAGATCTATACCAGCTATTCTAGCCATTAAAACTTACACCTCCTGGTAATTAAATTCCCTTTTCAATGTGGTAAATATATATAAATAAAATCTCAGGTCAATGGAAACACCACTGTCAGCCGCCCTAAAATTTATTTATGCTTAATTAAATGCCTATCTAATGATATTTTAGAATGGAAAAAAAGTCAATAAAATTTGTATTCCATTCTATCAAATTTTTATGGATTTTATTTATTTTAGCCTTGTTTTTGCTTGTGCTTTGGGTTTTCGCAAATAACCATTACTCTACCTTTTCTTCTAATGATTTTGCACTTTTCGCAAATAGGCTTAACTGATGGTCTTACTTTCATCGCTAACCCTCCTTGTATTACTTATAATCTTGAAAAAATATTCGCAAGATATTAATTAGTATTCGATATTACTATTTTGCTCTCCAAGTAATTCTTCCTCTAGTAAGGTCATATTGAGATAATTCAACAGTAACCTTATCTCCTGGCAGAATTCTTATGAAATTCATTCTTAGTTTACCTGAAATATGAGCTAATATTTTATGACCACTTTCTAGTTCAACTTGGAACATAGCATTAGGTAGTGACTCTAAAACTGTTCCTTGCATTTCTATTACATCATCTTTTGACATAAGGTAATCAAACCTCCTTATCAATGCCTTCAAATTTTATAAAATTCTTAATTTTTAAATCTAGATTATCCTCATTATTTAAAATAGAGTTCTTTAGTTCTTCATCTATGATTTCCGTAAAATTCAAGTGCTTTATTTTCTTCTTTTTAGGCATTTCTATCTTTTTTGTACTTCCATTTGCTAAGTAAACATAGTCTTCAGCTATTACGTTCACTATTAAATAGGGATTGTTTTTATCTCTACCAGCTTTTGAAAATACTAACTTTCCAATTAAGTTGCTTTTATTCAACTTATTTCACCTCAATGATTACCCTAGTAATAAATCTACAAATCCCTCTATGGTAATTGTGAATTTATAACTAAGCAACACTTAATTACTTAATTAGTGTTAAAATCTCAGGACCATTTTGTAATATAGCAACAGTGTTTTCATAATGAGCTGACTTCATGCCATCCGCTGTTACAACAGTCCAATCATCATCTAATGTTTTCACTCTCCATGTTCCAATATTAACCATTGGTTCTATAGCGAGTACCATACCTGATGATAATCTCGGACCTCTACCTGGTCTACCAAAATTAGGTACTTCCGGATCTTCATGAACAGCTTTCCCTATTCCATGACCCACATAATCTCTTACAACTGAAAATCCATTTTGTTCTACGTACTTCTGGATTTCATAAGATATATCTGTTAATCTATTACCTTCAACAGCTTTTTCTATACCTTTAAAAAAACTTTTTTCAGTAACATCTATAAGCTTTTTAGATATTTCTGATATCTCTCCTACAGGAAAAGTTCTTGCAGCATCACTATGGAATCCATCTAGAAAGACCCCACAATCAATACTTACAATATCTCCATCTTGTAATTTATACGAACTCGGAAATCCATGGACAACCTGTTCATTTATAGAGATACAAAGTGCACTTGGAAAACCATATAATCCTTTAAAGGAGGGCTTTCCTCCCTGCTTAGTTATAAATTCTTCTGCTATTCTATCTAACTCTGCAGTAGTAATACCAGGTTTGACTTTTGATTCTACTAAAAGTAGGGCCTCTGCCAAGGTTCTACCTGCTTTTCTCATTAGGTCGATTTCTTTATCATTTTTTAATATAATCACATTTACTCACTTCCTAATATCTTACAGATACTTTCAAAGACCTCATTGATTGCTTTTGTGCCATCAACAACTGAAAGTAAATCTTTCTCCTTATAGTACTCTATAAGTGGTTGAGTCTGTCTTTCATATACAGCTAATCTTTCTTTAACTGTTTCTTCCGAATCATCTTTTCTTTGAATGATGTCGGATCCACAAACATCACATTTTGATTCAATCTTTGTTGGATTAAATTTAACATGATAACTTGCTCCACATGAAGGGCATACTCTTCTTCCAGTCATTCTTTCTAGTATGAACTCGCTAGGAACTTGAATTAATAGAGCAGTATCCAAAGATTCTTTTCTATCATCTAAAAATTCCTCCAGTGCATTAGCTTGATGTACTGTTCTTGGAAATCCATCTAGTAGATAACCCATTCTACAATCTTCTGCTTGTAATCTATCTTTAACCATATTAATAGTTACTTCATCCGGAACTAATTGACCATTGTCAATATATTTCTTTGCCTCAATTCCCAATGGTGTATTTTCAGAAATGTTCTTTCTAAAAATATCCCCAGTTGATATATGAGGTATGGAGTATCTATTACAAATTGATTTTGCTTGTGTTCCTTTTCCTGCCCCTGGCGGACCAAATAAAACAACTTTCACCGACACCATCTCCATTTTGTACTTTATTTAAGGAATCCTTGATAGTGGCGCACAACTAATTGAGACTCAAGAGTTCGCATTACATCTAATGCAACACCAACTAAGATCAATAGTGAAGTTCCTCCAAATGAAATACCCTTAAATTGAGTGTTATTTTCTATTATTATTGGAGTGATCGCTAATATTGCAGCAAATATGCCACCAAAGATTGAAACTTTTGTTAAAATATTTTCTAAATACTTTTCAGTTGGTTTACCTGGTCTAATTCCAGGTATAAAACCTGCTGATTTATTCATATTTTCAGCCATTTCATCTGGCTTAAATGTTATTTGAGTATAAAACCAAGTAAAGAATATTGTCAATACAGCATAAATTACTGGATACATCCAAGTTTTTTCATTAAATACACTGTATGTACTTCCCGTTATCCATTTTGCCCAGTCTTTATCTGGGAAAAGTTGTGCAATAGTCTTAGGAAATTGCATAACTGACATAGCAAATATTATTGCAATAACCGCTGAACCAATTAAACTTAATGGAATATGGGTTGATTGACCTTTAGCTACTCTATTACCAACAGCTTTACTAGCATACTGAACAGTTACTCTTCTTTCTGCTAATGATAAATATATTACTACTGCTAAAAGTAAAACAACAAACACTGCAAATAAAGCTATTTGAATTATATCTACCTGATCCATATTCTTTAATGCTGCTATTGATGCTACAGTATTTGGTATTCTTGATACTATGTTAATAAATATTATCAATGATATACCATTTCCTATTCCTTTTACAGTTATTTGATCACCTAACCACATACAGAAAGCTGATCCTACAGTTAAAGTTAGTATAATAAGATATATGAATGCAAAACCTGATTCACGTATACCACCTTGATTATACATTAATACATAAGTACCGTAGGCTGTAATTACACCAAATAAAATCGATGCATATCTTGTTATATTTTGAATCTTCTTACGTCCTTCTTCTCCTTCTTTAGATAATTGTTCTAAAGGTGGAATAGCTATAGTAAGTAATTGCATTATTATTGAAGAGTTAATATATGGAACAACTCCTAATGCTAGTATGCTAAATCTACTTAAAGCACCACCAGACATTAAATCATAGAAGCTCCATAAATTATTTCCAGATTCAGTAAGAGTTTTAAGATAGTCAGTATCAATTCCAGGAACAGGAATATGACTTCCCATCCTGTAAATTGCAACAAATAAAACTGTCCATAATAACTTTTTTCTTAAATCTGGAACCTTCCAGGCATTACGTAGGGTTGATAGCATATTAGATCACCTCAACTTTTCCTCCAGCTGCTTCTATCTTTTCTATTGCAGACTTAGAGAATTTACATCCTTTTACAGTTAGGCTCTTTTCTAAGTTTCCATTTCCTAATATCTTAACTCCGTCTCTGATTTTACTTATTACTCTAGTTTCAAGTAAAACTTCTGGAGTGATTTCAGTTCCATTTTCAAATATATTTAATCTATCAACATTTATAGAAATGTATTCTTTAGCAAATATATTAGTAAAACCTCTTTTGGGAAGTCTTCTATATAGTGGCATTTGACCTCCTTCAAATCCAGGTCTTACTCCACCACCAGTTCTAGAATTTTGTCCCTTTTCACCTTTACCAGCATTTCTTCCTAATCCTGATCCAGTACCTCTACCGACTCTTTTAGGAGCTTTTTTGCTTCCTGCTGCTGGTTTTAACTCATGAAGTTTCATGCTACTTACACCTCCTCGTTTTAAACTTCTTCAACTTTTAATAAGTAGCTTACTTTGTTTATCATACCATTGATTTGAGGATTAACCTCATGTTCTACTGATTTACCTATTTTCTTTAGTCCAAGGGCATTTGCAGTAGCGATATGATCTTTCTTTCTACCGATTAAGCTCTTAACTAATGTTACTTTTAGTTTAGCCATAGCAATTCCCCTCCTAACCTAGTATTTCTTCAACAGATTTGCCTCTTAATTTTGCAATATCTTCTGCAGTTCTTAAGCTTGCTAATCCATTAATTGTAGCGTTAACCATGTTTCTTGGGTTATTAGAACCTAATGACTTAGCTCTAACATCTTTTAGTCCTGCTAATTCAAGAACAGCTCTAGCTGGACCTCCAGCGATAACTCCTGTACCTTCTGTAGCTGGCATTATTAGAACATTACCAGTACCGAATTTTCCATATATTTGATGTGGAACAGTTGTTCCAACCATAGCAACTTCTACTAAATTTTTCTTTGCGTCTTCAATTCCTTTTCTGATTGCTTCAGGTATTTCAACTGATTTTCCCATTCCAACGCCTACGTGTCCGTTTTCGTCACCTACAACGACTAAAGCGCTGAATCTGAAGTTTCTACCACCCTTAACAACCTTAGTTACTCTGTTTATGAAAACAACCTTTTCTTTAAGGTCTAGTGTGCTAGGATCGATTCTCATTTATTTCCCTCCTTGTTTTTTAGAATTTAAGGCCTGCTTCTCTTGCACCTTCAGCTAACTCTTGAATTCTTCCATGGTATATGTATCCACCTCTGTCAAATACCACATCTGAAATTCCTTTTTCAATAGCTTTCTTTGCAACTGCAGTTCCAACTATTCTAGCAGCTTCTTTGTTGCTTCCTGCTTTTCCATCGAAGTCTTTATCTAAACTTGAAGCAGCAACAAGTGTTACAGCATTAACATCATCTATGATTTGAGCATATATATTTTTATCACTTCTGAAAACACATAATCTTGGTCTTTCAGGAGTCCCAAATATTTTCTTACGAACTCTTAGGTGACGTTTCTCTCTTGATTGTTTTCTGTCTACCTTTTTGAACATAAGTCTCACTCCTTTCTATTATTTCTTACCAGTTTTACCTTCTTTACGTCTAATAACTTCATTAGAGTACTTAATACCTTTGCCTTTATATGGCTCTGGCTCTCTCCATGATCTAATGTCAGCAGCAGCAGCCCCAACTTTTTCTTTGTCTATACCTTCAACTATAACCTTAGTAGTTCCATCAGTTTTGAAAGTAACCCCTGTAATTGGTTCTATTTCTACTGGATGAGAATATCCAAGATTCATAACTAATTTTGTTCCTTGAATTTGAGCTCTATAACCTACGCCTACTAGTTCAAGAGTCTTTGCATACCCTTGAGAAACTCCAGTAACCATATTATTTATAAGTGCTCTTGTTAATCCGTGAAGAGCTCTATGATCTTTGTTGTCGCTTGGTCTTGTTACAACAACTTGATTGTCTTCAACTGCTATTTTTATGTCTTTGTGCATAGTTTTTACTAACTCACCTTTAGCTCCTTTTACAGTAACAACGTTCTCTGGTGTTACTGTAACAGTAGTTCCAGCTGGAATAGCTATTGGTAATCTACCTACTCTTGACATAATTGCACCTCCTGTATTCCATTTTAGAACATTTCTATATTAAAACTTTATAGATATTTTTCAATCTGAAAATTACCATACGTAGCAGATAACTTCTCCGCCTAAACCTTGGTTTCTAGCTTCTCTATCTACTATAACTCCTTTAGAAGTTGATATAACAGCAACTCCTAAACCATTAAGTACTTTAGGTACTTCATCTTTTTTACAGTAAACTCTTAATCCTGGTTTAGATATTCTCTTAAGACCAGTTATTACTCTTTCCTTATTAGCACCGTATTTAAGCGCTATTCTTAACATAGGTACTACACCGTCGTTATATTCTTCTATTTCTTTAACATAACCTTCTTGTAGTAATATATTAGCTAAAGCCTTCTTTACATTTGAAGAAGGAATCTCTACTGTTTCGTGTCTTACAGCATTTGCATTTCTTATACGTGTTAGCAAATCTGCAATTGGATCTGTCATAACCATTGAATTGTGCCTCCTTTCACTACATTAGATATTACCAGCTTGCCTTTTTGCATCCAGGAATTTGACCCTTATAAGCAAGTTCTCTGAAGCAAATTCTGCAGATACCAAATTTCTTTAGCACCGCATGTGGTCTTCCACATATTCTGCATCTAGTGTACGCTCTTGTTGAATATTTAGGTTCTTTTTTCCACTTTTCGATCATTGCTTTACGTGCCACGATATCCCCTCCTTATTATTGAGCGAATGGCATACCAAGAAATCTTAACAATTCTCTTGCTTCTTCGTCAGTATTTGCACTTGTAACGAAGATAATATCCATCCCTCTAACTTTATCAATTTTGTCATACTCGATTTCTGGGAATATTAATTGTTCTTTAATTCCTAAAGCGTAGTTTCCTCTGCCATCAAAAGAATTAGCAGAAACTCCTCTAAAGTCTCTAACTCTAGGAAGTGCTGTAGACATTAATCTATCTGCAAATTCAAACATTTTTGCTCTTCTTAATGTTACTTTACAACCTAAAGGCATATTTTCTCTTATTTTAAAGTTCGCAACTGATTTCTTTGATCTAGTTAAGATTGGCTTTTGTCCTGAAATCAATGTTAAATCATTAACTGCTGATTCTAAAACCTTTTGGTTTTCTTTAGCCTCTCCAACTCCCATATTTATTACGATTTTTTCAAGCTTTGGTACTTCCATGACGTTCTTATATCCGAACTTCTCGATCATCGCTTGAACTACTTCTTTTTCATATTTTTCATGTAGTCTAGGTACCATTTAAAGAACCCTCCTTTCAGATCTAGAATGTTTCTCCACACTTCTTACATACTCTTACCTTAGAACCATCTTCTAAGATTTTGTTTGCTATTCTTGTAGCATTTTTGCATTTAGTACAGTATAACATTACTTTTGAGCTGTATATTGCAGCTTCCTTTTTGATTATACCACCTTGCATATTTTCTTTGTTTGGTTTTTGGTGCTTACTTACTATATTAACGCCTTTAACGATAACTTTACCGCTCTTAGGTATTACTTTTAAAACTTCGCCAGTTTTTCCTGAATCTTGTCCTGATATAACTATAACTGTGTCGTTCTTTCTTACGTGTACCTTCACCTTAGCCACCTCCTACTCTATTATAGAACTTCTGGTGCTAATGATAATATTTTATTAAATTCTTTATCTCTTAGCTCCCTAGCAACTGGTCCGAAGATACGAGTTCCTCTTGGTTGCTTATCATCTTTTATAATAACAGCTGCATTCTCGTCAAATTTTATATATGACCCATCAGCTCTTCTTAATCCTCTTACTGATCTTACTATAACTGCTTTTACAACGTCACCCTTTTTAACAACTCCACCTGGTGTTGCACTTTTAACTGAAGCAACGATTATATCTCCAATATTTCCGTACTTTCTCTTGGATCCACCTAAAACTCTGATACACATAATTTCTTTCGCACCAGAATTGTCTCCAACTTTTAGTAAGGTTTGTTGTTGTATCATATAATTAACCTCCTTTCAATCTTACGAAAGACTACTTCGCTCTCTCGATGATCTCAACTAGTCTCCATCTCTTATCTTTTGATAATGGTCTAGTTTCCATTATTAATACTCTATCATTTAATTTAGCTTCATTATTTTCATCATGAGCTTTAAATTTAGTAGTTCTGTTAACAGTTTTTCCGTATAATGGGTGTCTAACTTTAGTCTCAACAGCAACTACAATTGTCTTATCCATTTTATCTGAAACGACTCTACCAATTCTCTTTTTTCTTAATCCTCTTTCCACTGGGACTTACCTCCTTTCAGCCTATCGAAATTACTGCTCAATCGCCTTTAATTCTTCTTCTCTGATGATAGTCTTAATTTGGGCAATTGATTTCTTAACTTCTCTAATTCTCATTGGGTTTTCTAACTGTCCTGTAGCTAATTGGAATCTTAAGTTGAATAATTCAGCCTTAAGGTCACCTAACTTAACCTTTAAATCTTGAGGATTGCTTGATCTTAACTCTTTTAAATCATTAGCCTTCATTATTCTTCACCACCCATTTCCTCAAAATCTCTTCTTGTAACGAACTTACTCTTTACAGGAAGCTTATGCTGAGCAAGTCTCATTGCTTCTCTAGCAACTTCTTCTTGAACTCCTGATAGTTCGAACAATACTCTGCCTGGCTTAACAACCGCTACCCAATACTCTGGTGATCCTTTACCGGAACCCATTCTTGTTTCAGCTGGTTTTTCAGTAACTGGCTTATCTGGGAAAATCTTTATCCAAAGTTTTCCTCCTCTTCTAATGTATCTATTAATTGCGATTCTGGCAGACTCTATTTGATTGCTTGTTATCCATCCGCAAGATGTAGCTTGAATACCGAAATCTCCATATGCAAGGAAATTACCTCTAGTAGCTTTTCCTTTCATTCTACCACGTTGTACCTTACGATGTTTTACTCTTTTAGGCATTAACATGACGTATTCCTCCTTTCCTTATTACGCGTTAATTTCTTCCTTTTCCACTTTCTTAGTTGGAAGAATTTCTCCGTTGTATACCCACACTTTAACTCCAATTTTTCCATATGTTGTATCTGCTTCAGCAAATCCATAATCTATATCAGCTCTTAAAGTTTGTAGTGGTATAGTTCCTTCATGATAGTGCTCTGTTCTTGCGATTTCAGCTCCGCCTAATCTACCTGAACATGCAATCTTAACTCCCTTAACACTTGATCTCATAGCTCTTTGAATTGTTTGTTTCATAGCTCTTCTAAAAGATATTCTCTTTTCTAATTGAGCTGCTACATTCTCAGCCATTAATTGTGCTTCAACTTCAGAGTTTTTGATTTCTACTATATTTATTAGTATATTTTTTTCAGTAACGAATTTTTCTAAATCTCTTTTTAATGCTTCTATTCCTGATCCGCCTCTACCAATAACAACACCTGGTTTAGCAGTAGATATATTTAGCTTAACTCTATTAGTATATCTTTCGATTTCAATCTTTGATATACCAGCTGAGTATAGTTTCTTCTTTACAAATTCTCTTATTTGGTTATCTTCAACAAGGTTATCTGCAAAATTCTTTTTATTAGCATACCATTTTGCGTCCCAACCTTTGATTACACCAACTCTAAGTCCATGAGGATGTACTTTTTGACCCAATCTATTTCCCTCCTTCTACTATGCTCTTTCTTTAACTACTACAGTTATGTGGCTAGTTCTTTTATTAATTCTGAACGCTCTACCTTGAGCATGTGGTCTAAATCTCTTTAATGTAGGACCTTGACCTACGTGAGCTTCTGCAACATATAATTTACTTAAATCTAAGTTTAAATTATTCTCTGCATTAGCAACAGCTGATTTCAACACTTTGTTTATAACAACTGCAGCGTCTTTTGGAGTATATTGTAATATTGCGAAAGCTTCATTAACATTCTTTCCTCTTATTAAGTTAAGAACTACTCCTACTTTCAAAGGAGACATTCTTATATACTTAGCTATAGCTCTAGCTTCCATTGATGATCCTCCTTTCTAGGCTACTACTTTCTCTTTGATGACTTTTCTGTGTTCACGTGACCTTTATAAGTTCTAGTTAAAGCGAATTCTCCTAGTTTGTGTCCAACCATATCTTCTGATACATAAACTGGAACATGTTTTCTTCCATCATGTACAGCTATAGTGTGACCAATCATTTGTGGAAATATTGTTGAAGTTCTTGACCATGTCTTTACTACTTTCTTATCTCCACTTGCATTCATTTCTTCTATTTTCTTTAAAAGACTATCTTTTATAAAAGGTCCCTTTTTAATTGATCTACTCACTTGAAATCCTCCCTTCATTAACCTTTATGCTTGCAGACTATGAAGAGAAATATATATTCTCTTCATACTATTTGCTATTTCTTCTCTTGATGATGAATCTATCTGAGTACTTCTTGTGTTTTCTTGTTTTGTATCCAAGTGCTGGTTTACCCCATGGAGTAACTGGACTTGGTCTACCAACTGGTGATTTACCTTCACCACCACCGTGTGGATGGTCATTAGGGTTCATGACAGATCCTCTTACTGTAGGTCTCCATCCCATGTGTCTCTTTCTACCAGCTTTTCCTAAATTAACTATATTATTAGTTGTATTTGATACTGTACCGATAGTAGCTCTACACTCTATTCTAACGTATCTCATTTCACCTGAAGGTAATCTAAGTGTTGCATAGTTTCCTTCTTTAGCCATTAACTGAGCTGAAGCTCCTGCTGATCTAACTAATTGACCACCTTTACCTGCTTGTAATTCTATGTTGTGTACAATTGTACCAACTGGCATATCCTTTAGAGCAAGTGTGTTACCTGGCTTGATATCAGAGTTAGGTCCTGATACTACTACATCTCCAACTTTTAATCCAACTGGAGCTAATATGTATCTCTTCTCCCCATCAGCGTATACAACTAATGCTATATAAGCTGTTCTGTTTGGATCGTATTCTATAGTTGCAACTTTTGCAGGAATACCATCCTTATTTCTTTTAAAATCTATTATTCTATATTTTCTCTTAGCGCCACCACCATGGTGTCTTACAGTTATTTTACCTTGAGCATTTCTACCACCAGTCTTAGTTAAAGATACAAGAAGTGATTTCTCAGGTACATTTGTTGTTATTTCATCAAATGTTGACATAGTCATCTCTCTTCTTGATGGGGTAGTAGGGTTAAACTTCTTAACTGCCATTTAAAATTCCCTCCTTACTGTAGCTTCTCTGGCTTCTTAGCCAATAATACGCTTTGTTATTGTAGCATTCCTTCGAAGAATTCTATTCCTTTGCTATCTTCTGTCAACTTAATAGTTGCTTTCTTATAGCTAGCTCTCTTTCCTACGTGAACGCCAACTCTTTTAGTTTTTCCTTCAATATTCATAGTATTGACATCTTCAACTTTAACACCAAAAACTTCTTCAATAGCTCTTTTTATTTGAACTTTGTTTGCTGATGTATGAACTATGAAGGTGTATTTTCTATCTGCCATTTCTGCCATACTTTTTTCAGTTATAACAGGTTTTCTTATAATATCATGGCTAGTTAATTTCATTATGCGTACACCTCCTCAATCTTAGTTACAGCATCCTTAGTAATTAATACTTTTTCATACTTTAACAAGTCATAAACATTTATATTGTTAACTGGTAAAACAGCTACACCTTGAATATTTCTTGCTGATTTATAAACATTTTCGTTTGATTCAGCAGTTACTATTAAAGTTTTCTTAGCTTCGAATGCTTTTAAAATATTAACAACATCTTTAGTCTTTGGAGCTGCTAATTCTAAGCTTTCTAAAACTATTAATTCATTTTCAGCTACCTTACTTGATAATGCTGATTTCATAGCAACTCTTCTCATAGTTTTTGGAACTGAAACTTTATAGTCTCTTGGTTTTGGTGCAAATACAACTCCACCATGTATCCATTGTGGTGCTCTTATAGAACCTTGTCTTGCTCTACCAGTTCCTTTTTGTCTCCAAGGCTTAATTCCGCCTCCTCTTACTTCAGCTCTTGTTTTAGCTGATTGTGTTCCTTGTCTTTTGTTAGCTAATAGTGCAACAACTACTTGATGAAGTGCCGCTTCATTAATTTCAACTCCGAACACATTTTCATTTAGTTGAAAATCTCCAACTTTTTGACCTTCTTTATTGAACAATCCTACTGTAGGCATCCTGCTTCCTCCTTTCTAGTGAATTAAGCTTTAACAGCGTTTCTTATAACTACTGTTGCTTTGTTTGGACCTGGGATACCACCCTTTATTAATATTAGGTTCTTTTCAGGCATTATTTTAACTACTTCTAAATTTAACACAGTAGTTTTTTCTGCTCCCATATGTCCTGGCATTCTTTTGTTTTTGAAAGTTCTTGATGGATCAGATGACGCTCCCATTGAACCTACTGCTCTATGGAACTTAGATCCATGTGACATAGGTCCTCTGCTTGCATTCCATCTTTTTATTGTTCCTTGGAATCCCTTACCTTTAGAAACCCCAGAAACATCCACTTTATCTCCAGCTTCAAATATGTCAACCTTTATTTCTTGACCTATTTCGTAGCTGCTAATGTCTTCTAATCTGAACTCTTTTAAAGTTCTCTTTAAAGCTACATTGGCTTTTGCGAAATGTCCTTTTCTAGGTTTATTAACTAACTTTTCTCTTATATCACCGAATCCAACTTGAATAGCTTCATATCCATCTTTTTCAGTTGTTTTCTTTTGTACCACTACACATGGACCAGCTTCTACAACTGTTACTGGAACTACTTTGCCATTAGCATCGAAAATTTGTGTCATACCTATTTTCTTTCCGATTATAGCTTTTTTCATTTACTACACCTCCTAAACATATTAGCGGATTACATCTGCAATCATAATAGTCTATTAATTTGAATTGTTAATTTTTTATTAAATCTTCTATAGTTTTATTTCTATATCAACACCAGCTGGAAGATTCAATCTCATTAATGCATCAACAGTTTTTGGTGATGGATTAACTATATCAATTAGTCTCTTGTGAGTTCTTATTTCGAACTGTTCTCTAGAATCTTTGTACTTATGAACAGCTCTTAATACTGTAATCACATCTTTTTCAGTTGGTAGTGGTATTGGACCTGCTACCTTAGCTCCTGTAGCTTTTGCAGTTTCAACAATTTTTTCAGCTGATTGATCTAATATTGTGTGATCAAACGCTTTTAATCTTATTCTGATTTTTTGTTTTGACATCTTATTCCCTCCTTTTCATGTACGCTTTACTTCTAACGCACACCAGCTGTATTAATGTAAACTGTCCCAGGTGTATCCAACCTTTAAACACAAACAAACACAACTGTCGTCGAATTCTAGATTCTAACGTGCTCAACAAGAATTACCCGGAAGTCCGGCAACCTCTTGAATCATCGCTGTATGCTTTGCAACTTCTTTATTATACTATATAACTATTTCCTTAGCAAGTTTTTTTTAACTTAATTTTTATCTATTTATCTTTTTAAATTCTAACCCATATTCTATTATTTTATAAGTATTAATAATCTTTTTATAAAAAAAAGTAATAGGGCGTCCCCTATTACCTTTTTTTGTGATATCACTGTTTTTTAGCGCTATTTATATCTTTTTAAAAACTATTTAACTATAGTAGTAACAACTCCAGAACCT
>RCUU01000666.1_pt1 | contig 18168 bp, 17 predicted proteins | sample 2166211 | NCBI WGS metagenome assembly RCUU01 (sample SAMN09932620, study PRJNA488358) | compost metagenome | feature: garden; material: soil; isolation source: compost soil in phenylacetic acid-enriched culture | place: Germany: Experimental Botanical Garden Goettingen | collected 2016-01-27
CGGGTGTGGGTTTCGGAAATCATGCTGCAGCAGACCCAGGTCAGCACCGTGCTCAACTATTTCGACCGTTTCATGGCGGCACTGCCAACGGTCGAAGCCCTGGCCGCGGCGCCCGAGGATGAAGTCCTGCACCTGTGGACGGGGCTTGGTTACTACACCCGTGCGCGCAACCTGCAGAAGACCGCGAAGATTGTCGTCGAACAGTACGCTGGCCAATTTCCCCGCGATGTCGAGAAGCTGACCGAACTGCCGGGCATCGGCCTGTCCACCGCCGGGGCCATCGCCAGCATCAGCATGGGCCTGCGCGCGCCAATCCTCGACGGCAACGTCAAGCGCGTGCTGGCTCGCTACACCGCCCAGGAGGGTTACCCGGGCGAACCGAAAGTGGCCAAGGCGCTGTGGGCCAACGCCGAGCGTTTCACCCCGCAAATCCGGGTCAACCATTACACCCAGGCGATGATGGACCTGGGTGCGACCCTGTGTACCCGCAGCAAGCCGAGTTGCCTGCTCTGCCCGCTGGAAAAGGGCTGCCAGGCGCACCTGCTGGGCCTGGAGATCCGCTACCCGATCCCCAAGCCACGCAAGGCCCTGCCGCAAAAGCGTACGCTGATGCCGATGCTGGCCAACCGCGATGGCGCCATCCTGCTTTACCGTCGCCCCTCCAGCGGCCTGTGGGGCGGCTTGTGGAGCCTGCCGGAGCTCGACGGCCTGGATGACCTGGAACACCTGGCCGCGCAACACTCGCTGGCCCTGGGCACGTCTCACAGCCTGCCCGCGCTGACCCATACCTTCAGCCACTTCCAGTTGGCGATCGAACCCTGGCTGGTCCAGGTCGATGCATGCGGCCAGCACGTGGCCGAGGCCGACTGGCTCTGGTATAACCTCGCCACCCCGCCGCGCCTGGGCCTTGCCGCCCCGGTGAAAAAACTGCTGAAGCGCGCGGCCGACGCCTTGAATGCAGGAGAATTGTCATGACCCGCACCGTAATGTGCCGCAAGTACAAAGAAGAACTGCCAGGCCTGGAGCGCCCTCCTTACCCGGGTGCCAAGGGCCAGGACATTTTCGAACACGTGTCGCAGAAAGCCTGGGCCGACTGGCAGAAGCACCAGACCCTGCTGATCAACGAAAAACGGCTGAACATGATGAACGCCGAAGACCGCAAATACCTGCAAGGCGAGATGGACAAGTTTTTCTCGGGCGAAGATTACGCCAAGGCCGAAGGCTACGTTCCACCTGCTCAATAATTGAGCAATTACGTAAGCTTCGGTATTAATTCAAAAAATTTTTAAAAACTTGCTTGACGGTTCCTCGAAAAAGCCTTTTAATGCGCCCCGTTGCCCAGATAGCTCAGTCGGTAGAGCAGGGGATTGAAAATCCCCGTGTCGGCGGTTCGATTCCGTCTCTGGGCACCACTAATACCGAAAAACCCCAAGCGAAGATGATTCCTTGGGGTTTTTTATTGTCTGCGATTTTTTTGATCCGTCAGAACCCAAGGCAGAGACCAACGGGCATTCACTAGCAGAAGCGAATAGCTTCAAGGCGACTGAAGTGCTCCTCACAAAATGGGTGGGAGCCCCAGAATCCCATTGCTGACAATTTCAACGGAAGATTCCTTAGCTCCTACCAGCCTGTTCATCATTGCGCCCTTCCATGGCTCAGCGCTAAGGTTTGCAGGTCGCTCAATTCAGCGACCGGACTTGGCGGTCCGACCATGCTAGGCGCAACAGCGTCTACTCCACGATTGCAGACGCTTTTTTTGCGTCCGTGATATCGAGTTATGACGGGTTGCGCTGGGACTCCTCCGGGAGTGCCGGGTTCCTAGCGTACCGGTCCGCCAACCTTGTGCAATCCGTCACCCTCTTTGCTTGGCGGCAAAGGGTGTCGGGTTTCCTTTGCTAGGAGCCTTATCGTGAAGTTACCCCTTGCCTCGGCAATTCCGCTCACGATCGATCACGCCATCATCGTCACGAACGACACGGATATCGCCCCAGCCCTGCAGATGATCCGCAAACATACGCCAGTGAAGATTGGTGTCGTCGTTCCAACGACCGACCACCAACGAACGCCCAACACCGAGCTGGCCAAGTTAGCCCATTGGATGCGCACCCATGTCACCCATGCCGAGCTCGCTGCCTGCAGCTCCCTCGAGTGATCCTGGGACGAAAGCCAACTGTAAAACCCGAGTCCTGGTACGCCCACCCCGATCTGCTTCAGCAGGTCCTTGAACTTGCCATCCCTATCCGCGGGGATCGCGCCAAGACATTCAAATGGATGGAGCAACCGATTACATACCTTGGAGGCTACCGTCCTATCGAACTGGTAGAAACAAGACAGGGTGCTCAGCAGGTTCTGGATTACATACAGGGTTGGATTTCCCATCAAGGCAAATCCTAGTGACCTGTACGGTTAATACGAGTACTCAAATTCGAGTCCAAGGGTTCGTCAGGCAAGGCGCCGCGACGAGTCGTAGCAGGGCTACGGCGAGGAGTGGCAACGCCGCCTGGCGAAGTCTTGGGCCGAAGTTGACCACACAGGCCACTAGGCGCCTGATGAGGCTGCGCAATAACCGTAGCCCCTGCAGCATCCTACTCACTTCTTGCAAAGTGACCAGGCACCGCTGATCCTCAGTTAATTCATCCTAATTGCCACCACTGACGATCTGTCGATAGAATGCGATCAATTCTTAATTACACTCCTGGCATGGACGGCCGGTGCGCTCAGTGGTCTCTATGTTGTCTACCGATCGATCGCTCAACCTGCATGTTGAAAACCTGTATCACGAACATCACGGCTGGCTGCACCGCTGGCTCGACCGCAAGCTGGGCAATGCCAGCGATGCCGCGGACCTGGCCCATGACACCTTCATTCGCTTGCTGACCCGCCAGGCCTCGTCCTTCGGCGCCGAACCGCGTGCACTGCTGACCCACATCGCCAAGGGCCTGGTAATCGACCGCTGGCGCCGCCAGGATGTGGAGCGCGCCTATCTCGAAACCATTGCTCACTTGCCCGAACAGGAAGTCCCTTCGCCGGAAACCCGCTGGCTGATCCTCGAGGCGCTGTACCGCATCGACGCCATGTTGCGCGAGATGCCAGGCAAGACGCGCCAGGCCTTTTTGTTGTCGCAGATCGATGGGCTGACCTATGCGCAGATCGCGCAGCAGCTCGACGTATCCCTCGTTACAGTCAAACGCTATATGCGCGATGCCTTCCTTGCCTGCCTGAGCGTGGCCTGATGAACCCGTCCATTGATCCGCAGATCCTTGGCGAAGCCGCCGACTGGTTGGTGCAGCTGCAATCCGGAGCCGCCACTGCCGAAGACCATCGAGCCGTCGCGCAGTGGCGTACCCGCAGCGCTCAGCACGCCCAAGCCTGGCAACGCGCCGAAGCCCTGCTCGGCGACCTGCGCGCGGTACCCGGCACCATCGCCAGCGATACCTTGCAACGCCTGAGCCGCAACAAAAGCATGGGCCGGCGCCAGGCGCTTCATCGCCTGGGGCTGTTCCTGCTGGCCGGCCCGGCGGCCTGGATCGCCTACCACGAGCTGCCCTGGCAGCAGTGGAGCGCGGACCAGCACACGGCCGCCGGCGAACAGAAGCACCTGACCTTGCCCGACGGCACGCAGCTGCTGATCAATACCCGCAGCGCACTGAACATCGCCTTCAGCGCCCAGGAGCGCCGCCTCAAGCTGCTGGAAGGCGAAGTGCTGATCACCACTGCCAAGGATCCGGCACCTACGCATCGGCCCTTTATCGTGCAGACCCGCCATGGCACCGCCCGCGCCCTGGGTACGCGCTTCAGCGTGCGGGTTGGCGAAGAGCTGAGCCGCGTGGCGGTCATGGAAGGTGCGGTGGAAATGCGCCCCAGCCGCGCCAGCCAGGGCGTCATCGTCAAGGCCAACCAGCAAAGCGCCTTTGGCATGGCCGGCACCGGCGCCCTCGAACCGCTGGATAGCGCCGCCCTGACCTGGGAGAACGGCATGATGGCGGCCAGGAACATGCGCCTGGCCGACCTGCTCGATGAGCTCGGGCGCTACCGGCCCGGGATGGTGCGCTGCCACGACGCCGTGGCCGATCTCGCCGTATCGGGGTCGTTTTCCCTGCGCGATACCGACGCCAGCCTGGGCTTGCTGCAGAGCACCCTGCCGATCAAGGTCAGCAGCCTGACCCGCTATTGGGTCACCGTCGAACCCCGCTGATGCGCCCGCTGAAAATATTTTCGCTTGGCGTGATACCTTTTTCCCAGTCATCCGGTGTGTGAGTGAACCCTCACTTTTCCATGCGTCGACAGGAATGCCGAATGACTTCAAGGCCGCTGCACTGCACCCCAAGAATGAGCCCCCCACGCCTGGCCATGCAGGCGCTGAGCCTGGCCATGGCCTTGTCGACGCTGGCGCCCGTGCACACGGTGATGGCTGCCGACGCCATGGAAAGCACCGCAACCCGCAACTACTCGATCGCCCCCGGCCCCCTGGGTGATGTGCTGGCACAATTCGCCGCGATGTCCGGCGTGCCATTGTCGTTCGACGCCAAACTGCTCAACGACCGCACCAGCCCAGGCCTGCAAGGCAGCTACAGCGTACAGTCCGGGTTCGCCCAATTGCTCCAGGGTAGCGGCTATACACTGCAGAGCACCGGCGGCAACGGCTATACCCTGGCGCCACTGATGAGCGACGACCAGGCACTGGAACTGGGCGCGACCACCATCACCAGCGCCGTGCAGGACGATACCTATGGCGGAGGCCAGGTGGCGCGCTCGGCCCACCTGGGTGTGCTGGGTGAGCGCCCGATCGAAGACGTCCCCTTCAGCGTGGTCAGCTACACCGCCAAGACCATTGAGGATCAGCAGGCGCGCACCCTGGGCGATGTGCTGCTCAACGATTCGTCGGTGCGCCAGTCGGCCGGTTTCGGCAACTTCTCCCAGGTGTTCACCATCCGCGGCTTGCCGCTGCAAACCGATGACATTGCCTTCAACGGCCTGTACGGCGTGCTGCCACGGCAGATCATCACTACCGAGGCTCTGGAGCGAGTCGAACTGTTCAAAGGGCCCAATGCTTTCCTCAACGGCGTTGCGCCGGGCGGCAGCGGCATCGGCGGCAGCGTCAACCTGGTGCCAAAGCGCGCCGACGATACGCCAACCCGCACCATCACCCTGGATTACGCCAGCGATTCACAGGTCGGCGGCCATCTGGATCTGGGCCAGCGCTTCGGCGAGGACAACCGCTTCGGGGCGCGGATCAACCTGGCCCAGCACGATGGGGAAACGGCAATCGATGACGAGCAGGAACACTCATCGCTGGTCGCCATCGCCCTGGATTACCGCGGCGAGCGCCTGCGCCTGTCCACCGACCTGGGCTATCAGAAACTGCTCATCAACAACGGCCGCTCGGTGGTGTACCCGGTCGGCACCAAGGTCCCGCACCCACCGTCGGCCAAGGACAACTACGCCCAGGACTGGACCTGGTCGCAACTCGAAGACACCTACGGCATGGTCAACGGCGAGTACGACCTGAGCGACAACTGGACGCTGTATGCCGGCGGCGGCGCCAAGCACACCCGGGAAAACGGCCAATACTCGTCGCTGTATGTGAACAACGACGGCAGCGGCAAGGTGGGCTTTCTCTATTCGCCCCACGACGAAGACAACAAGAGCGCAGTGGCCGGCCTGAACGGTAACTTCAGTACGGGCCCGGTGAGCCATCAGGTCAATTTCGGCCTGTCGGGCATCTGGGGCGAACAGCGCTCGGCCTTTGAAGCCATCCTGGTGGCCAACCGCGTGCCGGGCAACCTGTATAACCCCACGCAAGTACCGCGCCCCACCAACACCTACTTCGGCAGCGATATCCACGACCCGCGCATCGTCGGCAAGAACCGCATCAAGAGCGCGGCGATGTCCGACACCCTGGGCTTTATCGATGACCGCGTGTTGCTGACCCTGGGCGTGCGGCGCCAGACCATCGAGGTGGATGCCTGGAACACCACCAGCGGTGCCCGCAACGCCAACTACGATGAGTCCATCACCACCCCGGTATATGGCCTGGTGATCAAACCCTGGGACCACGTTTCGCTCTATGCCAACCGCATCGAGGGCCTGGCCCAGGGCCCGACCGCGCCGAGCACCGGCGTGACCAACCCCAACGAAGTGTTCGCACCCAAACGCAGCAAGCAGACGGAAGCCGGCATCAAGCTGGACTGGAATAGCTTCGGCGCCACCCTGGGCGTGTACCGCATCGAGCAACCGAACAACGCCACAACCTTCACCCCGGGCTCGGCCATCGGCACCTTCACCGTGGATGGCGAACAGGTAAACAAGGGTGTGGAACTCAATGTCTTCGGCGAGCCGCTCCATGGCCTGCGCCTGCTGGCCGGTGCCACCTGGATGGACACCGAACTGAAGAAGACCACCAACGGCGCCACGGACGGCAACCGCGCCGCTGGCGTGCCGCGCTTCCAATACAACCTGGGCGCCGACTGGGATGTACCGGGCATCCAGGGCGCGGCGCTGAGCGGGCGCCTGCTGCGCACTGGCGGCGAATACGTCAACGCCGCCAACACCCTGAGCATTCCGGCCTGGACTCGCGTGGACCTCGGCGCACGCTACCGCTTCAAGGCCGACGACAAGTACATCACCCTGCGCGCCAACGTGGAAAACGTCGCCAACGAAGCGTACTGGGCCGCCGCGTCCACCGCCAACAACTACCTGACCCAGGGCGAACCGCGCACCTTGAAGGTATCGGCGACCGTGGATTTCTAGGCCTGACCGCACGGCGGCCTGAGCAGATCGGCCTTGGCCTCATGAAATTTACATGGTATTTATTCATGAAATTACAAACATAAAATTTCATGAGGCCGCCCATGTTCAAGCAGTCCGCCCAGCACATCGACACCTACTACGCCGGCACCTACCCGGGCGCCCTACCGCTGCGCCCCACGCTGCCCGGCACCTTGCACTGTGATGTACTGATCATCGGCGGCGGTTTCAGCGGCCTGCACACGGCATTGCGCCTGAGCCTTTCCGGTAAACGCGTAGTACTGCTCGAAGCCAGCCGGCTGGCCTGGGCTGCCTCGGGGCGCAATGGCGGGCAAGCGCTTCTGGGGTGGTCGTGCGACATGCCACCGCTGGAAAAAGCCCTGGGCCACGGGCGCACCCTTGAGCTATGGAACAGCATGCGTTGGGCCGCCGAGGAAATCCGCGACCTGCCCGAGCGTCACGGCTTTGACATCGACTATCGCCCGGGCAGCCTGTGGGCCGCGGTGCAGCAGCGGCGGGTCGCGCAACTGCATGAAGCTCAGCGCGAGGCCGAAGAGAAATGGGGCTACGGCGAGATGCGCGTCATCGGCCAGGAGGAAATCCGCGAGTGGATCGAAAGCCCGCGCTACCTCGCCGCACTGTACGACCCCGAAGCCGGCCACCTCAACCCGCTGAAACTCGCCCAGGGCCTGGCCGATGCCATCGAAAAGGCCGGCGGCCGGATTTTCGAGCAGAGCCAGGTACTGGACTACCGCGAAACCGCCGATGGCTTTATCGCCCGCACCGACAAGGGTGAAGTGCACAGCGACCAGTTGGTGCTGGCCTGCAATGCCTATGTCGATCGCCTCGATCCCCAGCTGGCCAGCCGCGTATTGCCGGTGGGTTCCTATCAGGTTGCAACCGTACGGCTGGGTCCCGACCTGGCGCGCTCGCTGCTGCCCCACAACAGCTGCGTGATCGACAATCAATTCGTACCCGACTACTTTCGCCTGACCCCGGACCACCGCCTGCTGTTCGGCGGCGGTTGCACGTACCTGGGCGGCATCCCCAAGGACGTGGCCAGTGCCACTCGTCCGTACCTTGAACGTGCCTTCCCGCAGCTGCGCGACGTCGAGTTTGAGTTCGCCTGGGGCGGCCATATCGACGTCAGCATGAAGCGTACGCCGGACATCGGCCGCCAGGGCCAGCGTTACTGGCTGCAAGGTTTCTCCGGGCATGGTGTACTGCCAACACTGGCCGGGGCGCGCGCCGTGGCCGATGCCATATTGGGCGATGAAAGCCTGTTGGCGTTGTACCAGGGCATCGAGAATCCGCGCTTCCCCGGCGGCGCCCTGCTGGCCGCGCCATTGGAGGCCGCGGGCAAGGCCTGGTACCGCTTGCGCGATGTCATCTGATTCGAAGGTATTTCCCGCATGAACATGCAAGAAGAAGTCGAAGGCCTGGCGATCCTGATTCGCGACCTGCGCAAACACAAGAACATGACCCTGGGTGAACTGGCGCAGAAGATCGACCGCTCGGTGGGCTTCTTGTCGCAAGTCGAGCGCGGCAAGTCGCGCCCGACCGTGGCCGACCTGACGGCCATCAGCGAAACCCTGGGCGTGCCGACCACCTATTTCTACAACCTGAACAAACCGCGCGCGCTACGCTGGGTCACCCGCCCCGGGGAACGCCGCACACTGTATTACGCCGGCGGCATCACCGACATGCTGGCCTCGCCGACCATCTCCGGCGGCTTCTCCATGCTTGAAAGCCACCTGGCACCCGGCGCCACCAGCGGCGAAGGGCACCTCAACGACAGCTCCGAACAAGGTGGCTTCGTGCTCGAAGGGGAACTGACCCTGTGGCTGGACGATGACCAAGAACCGGTCACCCTCGGCCCCAACGACAGCTTCCAGCTACCCCCTCATGCGCAGTTCCGCTACGCCAACCTCACCGACAAGCCCGCCCGCGTGCTTTGGGTGTTCAACTGACTGGCGAGCCTCGGCCAAAGCTGGCACCATCGCGCCTTTTCACGCGACTCCCGCACTGGAAAGTGAAGCTGCAGTCGAAGGCCGAAAACACCCCCGGTTGTTGTCGGCGCGACAGTCAGCTGCAGCGATGCGACACACGCCCCGATGCCGGCCATTTGCCGCTTGCACGTGGTTGGCTCGCGTCCAGACGCTATGCTAGCTTGGCGCCTCGCCAGGACGGCCACCAACAGCAGGAGCGCATCAGAACTCATGAGGACCGCACATGGCTGAGGCCACGCCCGCGCTGGAAATCCGCAACCTGCACAAACGCTACGGTGAGCTGGAGGTACTCAAGGGTATCTCGTTGACCGCACGTGACGGCGACGTGATCTCGATCCTGGGGTCATCCGGGTCTGGCAAGTCCACCCTGCTGCGCTGCATCAACCTGCTGGAAAGCCCGCACCAGGGGCAAATTCTCGTCGCCGGCGAAGAGCTCAAGCTCAAGGCCGCGCGCAATGGCGACCTGGTGGCCGCCGACAACAAGCAGATCAACCGCATGCGCAGCGAGATCGGCTTCGTCTTCCAGAACTTCAACCTTTGGCCACACATGAGCATCCTCGATAACATCATCGAGGCCCCTCGCCGCGTGCTGGGCCAGAGCAAGGCCGAAGCCATCGAAGTGGCCGAAGCACTGCTGGCCAAGGTTGGCATCGGCGACAAGCGCCACGCCTACCCCGCGCAACTCTCCGGCGGCCAGCAACAACGCGCGGCCATCGCGCGCACCCTGGCCATGCAGCCTAAAGTGATTCTGTTCGATGAGCCGACTTCGGCCCTGGACCCGGAAATGGTCCAGGAAGTGCTTAGCGTTATCCGGGCACTGGCCGAAGAAGGCCGAACCATGCTACTGGTTACTCATGAAATGAGCTTCGCCCGCCAGGTTTCCAGTGAAGTGGTGTTCCTGCACCAGGGGCTTGTCGAAGAGCAAGGATCGCCGCAGCAGGTGTTCGAAAACCCGCTTTCGGCGCGGTGTAAACAATTTATGTCCAGCAACCGCTAACGGAGCAACACGAATGCAGAACTACAAGAAATTTCTCCTGGCCGCTGCCACCACACTGGTAATGTCGAGCAATGCCATGGCCGAAACCCTGAAAATGGGCATCGAAGCGGCCTACCCGCCGTTCAACAACAAGGATGCCAGCGGCCAGGTCGTCGGTTTCGACAAAGACATCGGCGACGCCCTGTGCGCCAAGATGAAAGTCGAATGCACCGTCGTCACCTCCGACTGGGACGGCATCATCCCGGCGCTGAACGCCAAGAAATTCGACTTCCTGATCTCTTCGATGTCCATCACCGAAGAACGCAAGCAGGCGGTGGACTTCACCGACCCGTACTACTCGAACAAACTGCAGTTCATTGCACCGAAAAACGTCGACTTCAAGACCGACAAGGCTTCGCTCAAGGGCAAGATCCTCGGTGCCCAGCGCGCGACTCTGGCTGGCACCTGGATGGAAGACAACCTGGGCGACTCGGTCACCATCAAGCTGTATGACACCCAGGAAAACGCCTTCCTGGACCTGACCTCCGGCCGTCTGGACGGCATCCTGGCCGACAAGTACGTCAACTACGAGTGGCTGAAGAGCGAGGCCGGCAAGGCTTACGAGTTCAAGGGCAACCCAGTGGAAGAAAGCGACAAGATCGGTATCGCCGTACGTAAAGGCGATCCGATCCGCGAGAAGCTGAACGCCGCCCTGAAGGAAATCGTTGCCGACGGTACGTACAAGAAGATCAACGACAAGTACTTCCCGTTCAGCATCTATTGATCTGCCCCACCGGCAATCGCTTTATGGCGATTGCCGGTCTCTAGCAAAGCCTACCCATGAATATTGATCTCTACGGATTCGGCCCGGCCCTCGCGGCTGGCGCGTTGATGACCGTGAAACTGGCGCTCTCGGCCCTGTGCCTGGGCCTGGTGCTCGGCCTGCTCGGCGCATTGGCCAAGACTTCCCCTTACCGTCCCCTGCAATGGCTGGGCGGCACCTATTCGACTCTGGTGCGCGGCGTTCCGGAACTGCTGTGGGTACTGTTGATTTACTTCGGCACCGTCAGCCTGATGAACCGGCTGGGCGAGATGCTGAACATTCCCGGCCTTGAACTCAATGCCTTCGCCGCCGGCGTGATCGCTTTGGGCCTGTGCTTCGGCGCCTATGCCACCGAAGTGTTCCGCGGTGCGATCCTGGCCATCCCCAAGGGCCACCGTGAAGCGGGCATCGCCCTGGGCATGTCCAAGTCGCGGATCTTCTTCAAGCTGATCCTGCCGCAGATGTGGCGCATTGCCCTGCCAGGCCTGGGCAACCTGTTCATGATCCTGATGAAAGACACCGCGCTGGTCTCGGTGATCGGCCTGGAAGAAATCATGCGTCACTCGCAGATCGCCGTGACCGTGACCAAGCAGCCGTTCACCTTCTACATGGTCGCCGCCCTGATCTACCTGGGCCTGACCATCCTGGCCATGATCGGCATGCACTTCATGGAAAAACGCGCCGCTCGCGGCTTTGCGAGGGCTACCTCATGAATTGGGAAGTCATCATCAAATGGCTGCCGCGCCTGGCCCAGGGTGCCACCCTGACCCTGGAACTGGTCGCCATTGCCGTCATCGCCGGGCTGATCCTGGCCATCCCGCTGGGCATTGCCCGCTCTTCGCGGCACTGGTACGTGCGGGCCGTGCCCTACGGCTACATTTTCTTCTTCCGAGGCACGCCGCTGCTGGTGCAGCTGTTTCTGGTGTACTACGGCCTGGCCCAGTTCGATGCGGTACGCCAGAGTTCGCTGTGGCCGTACCTGCGCGACCCGTTCTGGTGCACCGTCATCACCATGACCCTGCACACCGCGGCCTACATCGCCGAGATCCTGCGGGGCGCGCTGCAGGCCATCCCCCGTGGCGAGATCGAAGCGGCGCGGGCGCTGGGCATGTCCCGGGGCAAGGCGCTGCTCTACATCATGCTGCCGCGCGCCGCGCGCATCGGCCTGCCGGCCTACAGCAACGAAGTGATCCTGATGCTCAAGGCCAGCGCCCTGGCCAGTACCGTGACCCTGCTGGAACTGACCGGCATGGCCCGCACGATCATCGCCCGGACCTACCTGCCGGTGGAAATCTTCTTTGCCGCCGGCCTGTTCTACCTGCTGATCTCCTTCCTGATGGTGCGTGGCTTCAAGCTCCTGGAGCGCTGGCTACGCGTGGACGCCAGCCAAGGCCGCTAGACGCCGAAGCGGGGCTGGCGCACGCTAGCCCCATCCTTCTCAAGTTGAAGACATGACCCAGGCACATACCCTCAAGGGCGAACAGCTGCTGGCACGCTTCAAGGCGCTGGACAGCTTCCTGCTCGAACACCAGGTACTCTGGCGCCCGCGCCCGTTCAACCATCGGAAATTACCGTGGGAAGTGCTGCACCCGGAGCTGGCCCAGTGGCTGCGGCAACGTTCGCTGGCTGAAGCCGAAGCGGCGCATACCCAGCCCGAGACCCTGCCGGCACCAGCGCCTTATCCACAGATCGCCGCCGAAGCGACACGGCTGAGCAGCCTGGGTGAGTTATCCACAACCGACCTGCCAATGGCGCCCGCCCGCCTGAATGTCGACGTGCCCGGGCGCAAGTGGCAGCAGATCGAAGCCTTCGGCCACCACCTGCACTTCAACAATACACCGCGCCACTGGCTCGACTGGTGCGCCGGCAAGGGCCATCTGGGCAGGCGCTTGTTGCAACCAGAGCAAAGCCTGACCTGCCTGGAATTCGACCCACTGCTGGTAGAAGCCGGGCAGCAGCTCAGCCTGCACCACCACCTGCAGGCCGACCACCGCCTCCAGGATGTCATGGCCCCTGAAACCGCTCGGCACCTGCAACCCGAGCACACCGCCGTCGCCCTGCACGCCTGCGGCGACCTGCATGTGCGCCTGATGCAGTTGGCCAGCGACATCGGCTGCCGCCAGTTGGCCATCGCCCCCTGCTGCTACAACCGCACCGCCGGCCCGGACTACCAACCCCTGTCCGCCCCGGCAGTGGCCTCAGCCCTGACGCTGACTGTGGCCGACCTCGGCCTACCCCTGAGCGAAACCGTCACCGCCGGCGCACGCGTACGCCGCCAACGCGACACCTCCATGGCCCGCCGCCTGGGCTTCGACCTGCTGCAGCGCAGACTGCGCCAGATCGACGACTACCTGCCCACGCCATCGCTACCCAGCGCCTGGCTGGACAAACCCTACGCCGACTACTGTCGCGACCTCGCCGCCCTCAAAGGCCTGCCACCACCCGGCCACCAAGACTGGCCCGCCCTCGAGGCCGCCGGCCAGCAACGCCTGGCCCAAGTGCGCAATCTGGAACTGCTGCGCAACCTGTTCCGCCGCCCATTGGAGCTGTGGCTGGTGCTCGACCGCGCACTTTTTTTGCAGGAACGAAACTACGCAGTAGAACTGGGCATTTTTTGCCCACACCACCTCACCCCACGCAACCTGATGCTGCTGGCCGAACGAAAATAAATGGCCTTAGCTATTAGCCAGCCTGTGGATAACTCTGTTGACAATATTTCGTCAAAGCCACTGAAAACCGTGGATTCGAGCCTTATAACACGCTGGTCATTTTTTGTTCATATTTGAAAAACCAGTAAAAACAGCACCTTGCGTAAAGCCGAGGAAGGATCCAAAAAAGGATGTACGGCGGGCGGGCTTGGCACGCGGCTTGTGCATAAGCGCTGGAGCCTAAGTATCTAAACCCGCTAAAAATCTTCGCCTGGGGGGTTTACTCGGCAAAGCGAATAGCTATAATCAGCGCCCTCACATGCCGGTATAGCTCAGATGGTAGAGCAACTGACTTGTAATCAGTAGGTCCCGGGTTCGATTCCTGGTGCCGGCACCATAGTTCGACGAGAAAGGCTCACAGCAATGTGGGCCTTTTTTGTTTTTGACGTTTGGATAGGCTTGGCGGGAGCAAGAGTCGCTCCCACAAGATCTGTGGGCTACAGTGTCCCTGTAGAAGCTGCCTTGGCTGCGATAAGGCCCGCAGGGCCTTAAAAATCGCCCAACCACCAACGTTCATGCTACCCCCACTCCGACCAAATGGGGAAAGCCATGCCCTCCCCATCTACGAATCCGTACCGCATCCTGCGCAGTAGCATCTATCACATAGTAGAAAAGCGAATGGACGCCCGCGAGCGCTACGTGAGAATGGCTTTGGATACGCTGTGTGGTCCGCTTGAAGTCTGGAAGTTGGCATTCACAAACGACACCTCTCGGCTGGCCTTCATTGGCGCCTATGCGTCCAAGAGGCAAATGCTGGTGAGCGTGTCCCTTATCGGAGGCCAGATCATGTGGAACTTCATGCAGTGTGACGCCAAGGCATTGAACAAGCACCGGCACGGTGAGTTGCTGTTCAAGCGTTACACGCTTTATGACGGGCAAGAAAAAGGGCAGCTTGTGACGGCTGCCCTTAGAAGTATTGCTTGATATTCATATACACACCCTCAAGCAGGGGTGTGGAGGTCTCACCCTACGCTGATGTCCAGCCATCGACGGGTTCCTACGCCAGTTATAGCCAATGGAGGCAACTGGTTTCGCGCTCACGGCCATTTCTGAACGAAGTTGGCGCTGCCGTCAGCCATTTAAAATGTCAAACGCCGTCCGTGCGGCCAATGAATACTGGGTATTTCGATTAGCTGAGAAGATTCCAAGTTACCTGCCACGACCTCATCGCCGGCAGCTGAGCGCTGCCCGGCGAATTAGATGTCGTTGGGCTACCGCGGTCCCTGTAGAAGCTGCCTTGGCTGCGATAAGGCCCGCAGGGCCTTCAAAATCGCCCAACCGCCAACGTTCATGCTGACACCCCACCCAGCCAAAATGGGGAAAGCCACGCCCTCCCCATCTGCGACCGTTCAGCGCTTTATAGTTTCGCCGGCCTTTGCTTCGGCGCCACGCCTTCAGCCCCATCCAGCAACGCATCCACCAGCGCCTTGGCAATCTCGACCGAGTGCAAGGTCGCCCAATGCAGCCCCCGCTCGTCCATCATCGAGTGGTTGCATGCCGCGTTGGCGGTGGCGTAGGCAGCCTGCAGGTACAGCGAGGCATGCACCAACGCGTCTTCAGCGCTGACGCCGCCGCGTATGGCGAGCAAGGGTTCGTGGGCGGCATCGCAGCAGCCGAATGCTGTTTCTGCTGTTCTGCGGATGGTTCCAGGGGGAAAAGCGGGTGGATCGGGGACGATCTTCATCATGGTGAAACTCCTTTCGTTATGGAGTTACCACCGCTTGCGACCAAACAAGTTGGGTGGCAACTGTACGCAGGTTGGTCGGCCGGGACGAAAGGAACCCGGCAGGCACGAATGCCTCCCGCGCACAGCTGCCATAAAACGCCTAATTCGGACGCAAAAAAAGCGCCGAAATCGTCAAATGGGCGCTGTTGCGCCTTTCGTGAAACGGGCGACCAAACCCGATCGCTGGATTTACAGCGACAAAGGGAGGTTAACGCGATCAAGAAACCGGGGCAATAGCCGGCCCCTGGTGGACCGGCGCTGCAACTCCAGCTTTATCCCTGCCCCTCAGCCAACTGCTTTCGATACTGGGTCGTGGTCATCCCCGCATACCCCCAATTGTCGGTGTCGATCTCTTCGATCACGATGTGGGTCAAATCCGGGCGTTTGTTGAGCACGCGCTCCAGGGTTTCGGTGATTTCCGCGATCACCTGGGCTTTCTGCGCCGGGGTGACGCCGTCGCGGGTAATGCGTACGGTAACGAAAGGCATGGCAGTTCTCCTGTGGCCGACTTCGCCGGGGTGGATGGGCGAGTGAGGAGAACTGTAGGCCTGCGCGCTATGGGGAGTAAGTGCCGCCCGGGCACTTCATTTGTGCCGCGGTGTAATGAATACCGCGCGCGCTCAATTGGCCCGCGCCGTGCGCGCCTTGATGTATTCGAGGAAGCTGTCCATGTCCGTGCTGCATAGCATGCGCGCCACTACCTTGACCTCTTCCACCGGCCAGTCCCACCAGGCGGCTTGCAACAGAAGCTCGCGAACCTCTTCTTCGAAGCGCCAGCGGATGAACTTGCACGGGTTGCCGCCGACTACGGCAAAGGGCGGTACATCGCGGGTGACGGTGGCGCCTGCGGCAACGATGGCGCCGTGGCCAATGGTGACGCCGGAAAGGATGACCGCATTGGTGCAAATCCAGCAGTCGCTGCCGATGACCACGTCACCCTTGCTCGGGGCGTAGTCCTTGATGTCCTTGACCTCATCGATCATGGCCGGGAAAGGGTAAGTAGTGAGCCAGTCGGTGCGATGTTCACCGCCGAGGAGGATTTGTACACCGGCGGCGATGGAGGTGTACGCGCCGATTTTCAACACCGTGTCATCGCCGAACTCGACCACTTCCGGAATGCCATAGGTGCCGATGCCCACGGTATAGCGCGGGTAGCGCAGGCGGATTTTTTCGGCCGCCCGCTCGAGTTTGCTCATGGCGCGCAGGCGCTTGCGCTCTTTGCGGTTTTTCAAAAGTTGCAGAAACTTCACGCGGTGTTCCCTGATGATTATTTTTATTAGGGGCGAGCACTTATCAGTGATGCAGCACCAGGCGCTTGATGCGCCGTAATGTGGTTTTGTTGAAGTGGCGCATGGGGATGGAGCGCAGCAGGCGCCAAGCGAACTTCTTGTCGGAGACGACGGCGTATTTCAGCGCTTTATGCACCAGCACCGTCTTACCTTTTTCATAGCCGGGGTGGGCGTGGTAAGGGGCAATGGCCAGCATGTCGGCATCGAGTAATACCTTGAACTTGCGCGACAGGTTGTTGGGGTGGCGACGGTAGCGGGTGACGAGCACGGGCAATTCGTGGATTTCATAACCCTTGCTGGCGATACGCAAGGTGATCTGGAAATCCTGGACCTTGATGGCGGGGTCATAGAAACCCGCCGCTTGCAGGGCCTCCATGCGGTACAACGACACGGGTGCGCCGACCACGACCGCACTGCTGATAATTTCATCGAACGTGAAACGTTTAATGTCGGTGCGGTGCTGTTTCTTGGTTTCGTTGCCGTCGCTGTCCATGTACTCGATCAGGGCGCCGACGCAGCCGACCAGCGGGTGCTGGTCCAGGTAGCGGGCGCGCAGCCTGATGGAATTGGGCAGCATGATGTCGTCCAGGTCAGGCGTGGAGACATACACGCCCTTTGCGTGTTTCAGGCCGTTGTTGAGGGTGGCGCTGACGCCCTGGTTGGGCTGGGTGTACAACTGGAAGTCATAGGTCTTTTGCAGGTCTTGCAGCATCGCCAGGCTGTTATCGGTGGAGCCATCATCGACGATGATGACTTCGAAGTTCTCGTAGTCCTGCGCAAAAATGCTTTCGATGGCCGCGTGCAGGTATTTTTCTGCGTTGTAACAAGGCGCGACGATCGATACGAGCGGGGAGAGTATGCTATCGCGTGGGTCGACGACTGGCTGAAGTTGCTGGCTCATTGTCCGGAGTTGCCTCGCTGCGCTCACGTTCTGGGACGGTAGTCCAAATTTCTTGGCGGTAACGACAACGCTGGCGCCACTGCATTCGGCAATGGAAACAGCACAGCCAGTGATTCGGCAGCGCACATCATGCGGCAACGGGGCGCTATTTGTCATGATCTGCTGGTCGTTCATTTCAATCGTGAATTGTTGTTACACATCCAGATACAGTTATTACCATAGCATTCATACGAATAGGTAACACTAGCAAATAGCACGCATTATCATTCGCGACTTCAAAAATCACGGATGTGTTACATGTTTGCCGCCTGCCGCCTTTCTCCCCTCACCCTGGGCCTTTCCTTGCTGTTTAGCGCTGGCCTTGCCAGTGCCGCGGGCACCACAACCTTGCCGGAAGTTTCAGTCACGGCCGATACCGACCCGGACGACCCGCGCGTAAAAGACGTGACCACCGCCACGCGTACCTCGACCCCGGCGCGGTACGTACCGCAGACCATCGATACGGTGAAAACCGCGAACGTGCTCGAGTATGGCCCACAGGACATTGGCGAGGCGCTGGGTGGCATCCCCAACGTCAGCAGCGGCGAAGACACCCGCTTTGATAGCATCCGTATCCGCGGCTTCGATGCCAGCAACGACTTTTATCTGGATGGCATCCGCGACGACAGCCAGTACGTACGCGACCTGCACAACATCGAGCGCATCGAAGTACTCAAGGGGCCGGCTGCCGTACTGTACGGGCGTGGTAGCCAGGGCGGCATCGTCAACCGGGTCAGCAAGCTGCCGGAATTCGGCCGCCGTTCAAGCATTGAGGTGCAGGGTGGCAGTGAAGACCTGCGTAGCCTGTACACAGACCTGAGCACCGACCCGTCGGACAACATCAGCCTGCGCCTGAACATGGGCAACCAGGACTACAACAGCTTCCGTGACGGCATCGATGGCAACCGCCAACTGTTCGCCCCCTCGATGAGCTGGCAGCTGACGCCGGA
>RCUU01000667.1_pt1 | contig 18165 bp, 10 predicted proteins | sample 2166211 | NCBI WGS metagenome assembly RCUU01 (sample SAMN09932620, study PRJNA488358) | compost metagenome | feature: garden; material: soil; isolation source: compost soil in phenylacetic acid-enriched culture | place: Germany: Experimental Botanical Garden Goettingen | collected 2016-01-27
CGCTAAGCCTTGCCATGTGTGCAAAGGCAAAAGATTGAAGAAGGAAATTCTCGCCGTAACGGTCAACGATCGTAATGTTGCGGATGTGACCGATCTGTCGATTGGAGACTGCCTCCAATTCTTCGACAACATAACCCTGAGTGAGAAGGAAACGGCCATTGCCCACCTGATCCTCAAAGAAATCAGCAGCCGTCTGGGCTTCCTGGTCAATGTGGGATTGAATTACTTGACGCTTAGCCGTGCGGCAGGCTCGCTCTCCGGCGGTGAAGCGCAGCGGATCAGGCTGGCTACGCAGATTGGTTCCAGCCTCATGGGTGTATTGTACATTCTGGATGAACCGAGTATAGGTCTGCATCAGCGGGATAATGACCGTCTGATCTCAACACTTGGACATATGCGTGATCTGGGCAACACCCTGATTGTGGTTGAACATGATGAGGATACGATGATGGCAGCCGACTATATCATTGATATTGGTCCGGGTGCGGGAATTCACGGCGGCCAGGTTATGGCGCAGGGTACACCGCAGGAGATCATGAATGACCCGAATTCCTTGACAGGAGAGTACCTTAGCGGCCGCAAGTTCATTCCGGTTACCGCCAAACGGCGTGCTACGGATGACCGCTGGATCGAAATCCGTGGCGCCAAGGAGAACAATCTCAAAAATGTGAACGTTAAAATTCCGCTTGGTGTTTTTACAGCCGTAACCGGGGTATCGGGTTCAGGCAAATCATCGCTTGTGAATGAGATTCTCTACAAGAGTCTGGCCCGGCAGCTGAACAAAGCGGTGAAGGTCCGTCCGGGTCAGCACAAGGAAATCCGCGGGCTGGAAAATCTGGACAAGGTCATTGATATCGACCAGTCGCCAATCGGACGGACTCCGCGTTCCAATCCGGCCACCTATACCGGTGTATTCGACGATATCCGCGACCTCTTTTCCAAGACCAACGAAGCCAAGGTGCGCGGCTTCCAGAAAGGCCGCTTCAGCTTCAATGTCAAAGGCGGGCGCTGTGAGGCTTGCCGTGGAGACGGCATTATCAAGATTGAAATGCACTTCCTGCCGGATGTTTATGTCCCCTGCGAGGTATGCAAGGGCAAACGCTATAACCGGGAAACGCTGGAAGTGAAATATAAAGGCAAAAGCATCTCCGATGTGCTGGAGATGACCGTGGAGGATGCAACGGAATTCTTCAAGAATATCCCGAAGATTCACCGGAAGATGCAGACGCTGCTGGACGTTGGATTGGGTTACATCAATATCGGACAGCCGGGAACAACCTTATCCGGCGGCGAGGCGCAGCGTGTAAAACTGGCTTCCGAGCTGTACCGCCGCAGTACCGGGAAGACTCTGTACATTCTGGACGAGCCTACAACGGGGCTGCATGTGGATGATATCGGCCGGCTGCTTGAGGTGCTGCATCGTCTGGTAGACTCCGGCGAATCCGTACTCGTCATTGAGCATAATCTGGATGTAATCAAGACTGCCGACTATATCATTGACATGGGACCGGAAGGCGGAAGCGGCGGGGGGACTGTGCTTGCTACGGGGACACCTGAGAAAATTATCGGGGTAGAGGAATCCTACACCGGGAAATACCTGAAGCCAGTATTGGTGCGTGATACGGAGCGGACCAAAGCCCTGGAGCTGCAGACTTCGAACATCGGATAAGAGACAGCATTCGATACAGGGCAGGACCGCTCCTGCCTTGCAATCGAAGAACAAAAAGGGTCGTGGCAATGCTCCACGACCCTTTTACATACAAGAGATATCTTATGATCTAATAACTGCTGATTCCAATAATGATCCGGACTTACGGGTTGTCCTTGTCCGTTTGAAGCCTTCTCTGAGGTCTGCTATCCAAACGTTTGTCTTATCCAGATTGTAGCATCACAGCTCTGCCTCCAAAATGGCGGTAAGCTGTTCTTGAAGTGCAGGCACGCCTACACGTCTTGTGAACGCATGGAAATTCTCCTGCTCCTGCCGCTGCTCTGTGTAGAAGGAGATGAGCAGCTCCAGAACGGGGCCCACACGGTCAGCCTTTACGCGGCCCTTCAACGGGCGGGCGAATTCAGCTGCAGGTCCACGGTCTCCGCAGCCAAGCGTTCCGCCAACTGCGATGTCGAACGCATCGGTCATGCCGTCCGGTGTCTTGATCAGCGTGCCTTGCAGGCCGATATCGGCAACCTGCTTTTGTCCGCAGGCATTGGGACAGCCGATGAAATGAATGCGCAGCTTCTCATCAAGCTGGACATGCTTATCCAGATATGCAGCAACACTGACAGCACGCTGCTTGGTCTCCACGAGAGCCAGATTGCAGAATTCATTGCCGGTGCAGGCGACGGTGCGGCTGATGAAGTTTTTGGCGGTTGGAGACAGCCGCTGCAGCACTGGTGCCTCCAGGAGAGCTTCAAGCTCCGCATCCGGCACCCCGCTGATAATGATGTTTTGCGACATCGTGGTGCGGAGTTTGCCTTCGCCGTGTTGATCGGCCAGCGCGGCCAACTGTTCCAGCTCATCGCTGTTCATCCGGCCGACTGGAACATTCAGGCCTACATAGTTGAGCCCTTCCTGTACCTGGGGATGGACTCCGTCAAAGTAAGCGGCCTGCCAGCCCATAGTCTGGTCCTCGCCGCGCGTGGGCAGCTCGCCAACGACTTCAGTCAGCTTATCCTTAAATTTCTCAGCCCCCCAGTCGGCGACGAGGAATTTCAGACGGGCATGATGGCGTTTCTCCCGGTAGCCGTAATCACGGAACAGGGTAACCACACCGGCAGCTACTTTAAGTGCTTCTTCCGGTTTCACGAAGACATCCAGCTTTTGCGCCAGATGAGGCTTGGCCGACAGTCCGCCGCCGACCATCAGATGGAACCCTTGAGTTAGAACGCCATCGATAACTTTTACCGCCGGTGTATAAGCCAGATCGTTAATTTCCGCTTGCGCATTATTGTACTTGTTGGCAGATACGGATATTTTGAATTTACGCGGCAGGTTGGAGAAATCGCGGTTCAGCATGAAAAAGTCATTCAACTGCCCGACTATGTCCGTTGTATCAAACAGTTCATCCTTATCAATCCCTGCCAGCGGGTTGCCGACAATGGTCCGTGGACAGTCGCCGCAGGCTTCGAAGGAATATAGTCCGGCAGCATCGAGACGCTTGAAGATATCCGGCAGATTCTCAACGGTCAGCCAGTGGAACTGGATAGCCTGCCTTGTAGTTACATCAATTAGATTCCGCCCGTACAGTCTGGCGATTTCGGCTAGTGTTCTGGCCTGGTCTGTGGTCATAATGCCAGTGTTGATGCGCACACGCATCATGAAATGTCCTTCGCGCGGCTTTTGCTGATATACACCGGCCCACTTGAACAGATCCATGTCGTCGGCCGGAATGGAGCTGTAGCCCTCCAAGGCATATTTTTCAATAATGGTGCGGATCACATCGAGCCCGTCCTTCTGCAGTTTGACGAATTCGAACTTGCTTAGTTTCTCGGGGGCAGCGCTCCATAATGCTTCATAAGCCATATCCAACATCCTCTCTGTAAGTATCTGTTGAGTCAACAAGCACTAAGATCATAAGCCCGATGGTAACACAGGGCCGGAGTCCCTTGCAGTGAGGGTTGTGGCAAAGGGTATAACGATTATTTATAAATAAATAAGGACCCGCTGATAGTTCAAACAGGCATATGCAGAGCATGTCCACCGTAAGATTCAAATAGGGGTATAGGCAGGGCTCTTTGACAAAAGATGCACAGAGGCAGGATCAATGCTAAAAATCGCTGATGTGCAGCATATTTTCACGGTGAAAAATATTTTTCGTGACAATTACATAATTTTTTAAGCATTTTCTATTGCGTCACTGAAATGGTAGCGATAACATAGAGGGAGATATGGAATAGATGAACTTGCTTGACAATACTCTCGGGGAGGTAATTCCATGCTGCTTGCTGAAGCTGCCGTGCAAGAGCCGTCTAAATTTCATACCTTTGATGTATTTATGATTTTGTTCACCATTCTGATCTTTATTGGAGTGATCCGCTTGCTGCGGGCACCCCAGAAGAACAAATTCGCCATTGCTTTTGGAGTAGTGAGTCTGCTGGTGTTCATCGTATCGGACTACGCAATGGTGATGAACTGGTTAAGCTAGTACACGATTTAACACAGGCAGTTAGTTGTGAATCTTCACGCAGCCGGCAAACGACGCAGTTTATCCGGAGAATCCAGGCTGCAAGATGCACCGACGGGGACAAGGTTACCCCTGGTACAGGCAAAAGACAATTGCAGAGTCGGAAATTCCCAAAAGACACCTTTACCGCCGCTGGCGTTGCTGAAGGCGTCTTTTTATCATTACTTAGTAGTTTAGTAATCAGTTTTCAGGGTTTTGCAGATAGGGAGAGGGCCGGTGAAGGCGGATGAAGCGGAGGAAACCGTTGTATAAAAAGAGTCTTGGCATGCTGCTGTGCGGAGTGCTGCTGTCTGTAGCGGGAGGAGGTACACATTCAGCGCTTGCAGCGTCATTGCCGGACAGAAGTCAAGTTGCAGTCAAGAGCTTCAAGGATGAGACCACGAGGCAGGTGGCCGCTGCAACAGCCATTAACAAAAAGAATGCAGCGGTCGCAGCCGATGCTGTACCGCAGATTATTAAGGAAGTATCTCCCTCTGTGGTGGGCATCATCGGCAAATATACCGGCGACCGCAGCAGCGGACCGGATGACCGGTACAATCTGACCCATGGCTCGGGCATTATTGTCAAGGCGGATGGCTGGATTGTAACCAATGCCCATGTCATAAAAGGCTTGCAGAACGCGGTAGTGGTGACGTCAGACGCCAAAAGCTACAGGATCACTGCCTCCTATCTGGATGAGGTCAGTGATCTGGCTTTGGTCAAAATCAATGCCAAATCCCTGAAGCCCGCCAGGTTTGCCAGTGCAGCGGACAAAATCCTGGTAGGGGAAAAGGTGATTGCCATCGGGACACCGGTCTCTTTTTCATTGCGGAATTCGGCTACGGTGGGTGTGGTGAGCGGACTGAACCGTACGGTGGATGCCGCCTACAGGCTGATTCAAAGTGATACGGCGATTAACCCCGGGAACAGCGGCGGTCCGCTGGTCAGCATGAAGGGGGAGGTGCTGGGGGTGAACAGCCTGAAATACGCTGCGGTTGGCGTGGAAAATATGGGCTTCTCCATTCCGGCGGATACGGTACAGTACATCGTGAATCAGCTGTTCAAATACGGAGAGGTGAAACGCCCCAGTCTGGGTCTGGAGCTGGAGGAGAGCTGGTCCGCCATTGTCGGCCTGCCTGCGCAGGACCCGCTGACTGTAACGAAGGTTGTGTCTGTGGAAGGGGAACAGGCGGGGATTACCGCAGGCGATGTGCTGTATGCGATTGACGGCCACCGGGTTGCGTCGCTGGTGGATATCAACGAATGGTTCAAAAAATACAAACCGGGCGCGGCAGTGAAGCTGCTGATGCAGAGTGACGGGGATATTGTGACCCGCAAGCTGGTGCTCGGCCAAGGTGACCCGCTGATCGGCGGAGTAGAGGCGGAGGGAGATGGAGATGCTGAGGCACATGCAGAGGAATAACGGGTTGCCGGAGGGAGTAATACAAATCACTGTAAGCAGCCTAATGCGGCGCGGGATATATACTTTGCTGGCAATGCTGCTGCTGTTGGCATGGCTGCCCATCCGGGAAGCACAGGCGGCGGAGCAGAAGCTGCTGCAGCTCAGTCTCAAGGCCGGGAGCACTGCTGCAACCGTAAACGGTGAGAAAGTTGTGATTCAAAAGCCCATTGAGGATAACGGAGTGGTGCTCGTCCCGCTGGGTGTTTTCAAAAAAGCCTTCGGCAGCACAGTCTCCCTTGACGGGGACGATGTGGTTAAAGTGATGTACGGGCCGCATACCGGGGCAATGACCATTGGCAGCACAACCGCCTGGAAGGACGGAGTCAAAATCACACTGCCCGCCCCGCCGCGTATGGTTGACGGGAAGCTGCTGGTGCCGCTGCGTTTTGTGGCCGGAGTACTGGGAGCGCGTATTTCCCCGGTCAGCGGCGGGGGGCTGCTGGTGACACTGGCGTCGTCAGCGGGTGAAGAAGACACGCCGGAAACCGGCATCGACAGCGATGTCGGCAAAACACGGATAGGCAACAGCTACTATGGATGGAGCCTGAATTATCCGCCCGGTCTCGTTGTTGGTGACAGTGGCGGCAATGAAAGTGTAGCCACCTTTACAAATGCGGAGGATCTGTATTATCTGGAGGTTCATGCCTCTCCGCTGGAAACTGCAGCAGATCCCGAAGAGCTGCTGGACAGGCTGGTCCGTGAGGCGGAAGAAGGCGGGGAGACCATTCTGGACCGGGCGGCTTTACCGAATGCAGCGGTGCCCTATGCGCGTATTGTCAGCAAGGACACCAGCGGAGCATTATGGGAGGGACGGCAATATTACAGCGATGGAAGATTATACGAGCTCTATCTCACCGATGATACTGCAGCCAATTACAAGGATCTGAACAAATATGCTTCACTGCTGAACTCATTCAAACCTTCCTTTAACGCCGGCGACAAAAGCATCCGCGACCTTTCAACGGTCAAAAACGGGCTGCGCGAGGGCTACAACGACGATTATGGCCTGTCGCTGAAGGTTCCTGCGGATTGGACTATGGATGACCAGCACCTGTACTACGAGAGTAAAGAAGGAAGCCATCTGCGGGTAAAGGTCACCTCTGCCCCGTCCGGTTCCACACTGGAGAACTGGAGCAAAGCTCTGGATTTGCAGATTAAAGACACCTATGTATCCGATGCCTACGCGTTGCAGGAGGACAGGAACGGGGAAGTTTCCGGTGAACCGGTGCTCGTGAAAGAAACGAGACTGAATCCAGGCAGCGGCTGGAGCACCAAATACCAGATCCTGCTGCAAAAATCCGGCTACCGCTACTACGTGGAATATCTGGCTGCGGCGGGGCAGGACGAGGACAAAGCGAGGTTCAAGACAATCTTAAGCTCCATAGATATTGATTTTGACCGGATCAAGGAAAATTTCGGCAGACTGGAAACGGATGATTACCCGGCGCTCCGCAGCCAGGCTGTAACCAAAAGCTCCAAAACCTACGGCTACAGCATCGACATTCCACGGCTATGGACGCCTTACCAGGATGTTTTTGAAACCCAGACGGTGGAATACCGCTTCCCCGGCGGCCGTTTCCTGATCAATGCGAGCCCGGAGGGTTCAGTGGACTATGCTGTGGACTTGCTGCAGAGCTATTACAAGAACAGCAAAAATGACCCTAAAGGCCCGCAACTCATCAAAGAGGAGGAAACCACCTTTGCCGGAGTTCCAGCTACCCTGCTGACCGTCCGCCAGACCAAGGGCGGCATCCCTGCTCAAACACAGCAAGTGGTTTTTGGCAACAATGATCTGGTCTACACCCTCACCGTAACCCTGAACGACGCTAACGCGACGTCTGCACAGCAGGCGGATCTGGATAAAACGCTGAAGTCGTTCCGGCTTGCGGGAGGCGGGGAGTAGGGGGAATGTTAGGGTGAGTCACGACGCAGAGGGGAATACAGTGTTCGGGAAAGAAGCCCGCTTCATAAACCATTGCTGCCCTTCTCAGAGCAGATGTATAATAAGGTCAGACGAAGAACGTCCCTTGCCATTCTGGCAGCTTGGGGCGTTCTTTTTTTACCTTAAAAGGGGGAGAGGTTAATGGGTGGAAGTTTTGAGAGAGAGCATGAAGCGTTAGTAGAACGTCATTTAAGCGTACGAACAGGTGAACGGCGGGGAAGGCTGGCCAGAGGACAACAATATGCAGAAAAGCTGCTGCTGCAAAATGTATGGTGGCCGTTGTTCGGGAACCTAGATCATCTGCATCCAGAGTATGAGGTGTACGATTGGAACCGAAAATCGCAATTTCTCGACTTGGCTTTCCTTCCGCCTTATGGCAGATTTGGGCTGGAATGTGACGGCTATCAAAGCCATGTTAAAGACATGGATAGAGAGAAGTTTAGTTATTCTTTAAACCGGGATACCTTTCTGACAGGCATGGGATGGAAAATTGTCCATTTTTCATTCGACGATGTACAAAAACGTCCGGAAATTTGCCGCATGCTGCTGCAAATGGTCATCGGACCCATGCTAATCAGAAACGCATCCGGGTCTTCAACCTCTCCGCAGGAAAGAGAAGTGCTAAGAATGGCTTGGTGCACAGGGAACGGGATTCGTCCCAAGGATATCATGCTCCAGTATAATGTGAACTTTCGAACAGCGCGAAAATGGCTGCAAGGACTGGTCGAAAAAGGAATGCTGCGCCCGGTGCTTAAAAATGCGTATATTTGCTACTATGAGCCGGTTGAAGGTTTTCCAGAGGTGTGGTCATAGAGAGCTTTATAAAAATATTGCATGTTTTACAACTTTGGATGCTAAAATAGGTTGTCTTTAGTAGATTGTTGCACGAAATACAAGATATTACCTCATTACCGACGATGGAGATAGATAAATGCTGCCTTTCATACAACAATTCACAATTTGAGGTCCGAAATCTGCGAAAATGCTGTATTCTGTACAATACTTCTAAACCCCTCCTAAACATCTTGCGGCAAAATGTCCACAATTCGGTGTCCTGGCCGATTTCGCTCATAAATCATATAAATCTTGGCAAATCAATAGCGTCCAGGTGTGATATTTGATACAATTAATAAGTTAAAAGGCTTTAAATGACCCGCCTTCAAGGCGGTTTGGGAGGATATAAATGAACGAGCAAGGAATACGCAGAGAAGACGTGGAGCTGCTGGCTCCGGCAGGTGACTGGGACTGCATGCGTGCGGCGGTGGCGAACGGGGCGGACGCTGTCTTTTTTGGCGTAGAGAAGTTTAATGCACGGGCGAGAGCGAACAACTTCCGCATGGACGAGCTGCCGGAGATTATGGCGTTTCTGCACAGCTATGGTGTGAAGGGGTTCCTGACCTTTAATATACTGGTGTTTGAAAATGAACTTTCAGAGGCTAAAGAGCTAATCGACGCCTGTGTGGATGCGGGTGTGGATGCAGTGATTGTGCAGGATTTGGGGCTGGTAAAAATGATCCGCGAGATTTCGCCGGACTTCCCGATCCATGGCTCTACGCAAATGACGATCACCTCACCGGAAGCGGTGGAGTTCACGAAGCCTTGGGGCCTGGAGCGTGTAGTGCTTGGCCGCGAGAATAACCTGAAGCAGATTCGCACGATCGGGGAGCAGGCACGCCTGCCGATGGAGGTTTTTGTGCATGGTGCGCTGTGCGTCTCTTATTCGGGGCAGTGTCTGACCTCGGAAATGTGGGGCGGACGTTCCGCGAACCGGGGGGAATGTGCGCAGGCCTGCCGTCTGCCCTATGACCTGATGGTGGATGGAGAAGTTAAGCCAATGGGCGATGTTACCTATTTGCTGTCTCCCAAGGACCTGGCGGCGATTGATTTGATGCCGGAATTAATCGAGGCAGGGGTAACCTCCTTCAAAATTGAAGGCCGCCTCAAAAGCCCGGAATATGTAGCGAATGTGGTCAGTAAGTACCGTAAGGCGATTGACCGGTATTTTGACGGGAACTGGTCACCGACCTCTAAAGAAGACATCCGTGAGCTGCAGCAGAGCTTCTCCCGCGGCTTCACGCACGGGTTCCTCGAAGGGACGAATAATAAAAAGCTGGTTGACGGCACGTTCCCGAAGAGCCGCGGCGTATATATGGGGACTGTTGAACAGATTCTGCGCGATGGCGTAGTTTGCCGGATTCATGCTCCGCTGAAGCGCGGGGACGGGATTGTATTTGACGCTGGCGATCCGACCAAAAAAGAAGAAGGCGGCCGCGTCTACGATCTGCGCCGCAAAGGCGTGAAGCTCGAAGGTGAAGCCGGAGAAGGCTGGATCATCGACATTGTGCCCGGCCGCAATGACGTAGACCTGCGCCGCCTGCATGTCGGCGACCGCATCTGGAAGACGAATGACCCGGCGCTCGACAAGGCGCTGCGTCAGACCTACGAGACCGAGAAGCCCTACCGGGTCTTCCCGGTGCAAGTGAAGGTAGAGGGGCGCGCCGGCGAGCCGCTGGCCACCTGGTGGACCGACGTTCAGAAGAACGTTACGGTCCGCGTGGACTCGGCGCTTCTGCTGGAAACCGCGCAGAAGCGCCCAATGGATGCCTCCCTGCTGGAAGAGCAATTCGGCCGCCTGGGCGGGACCGTATTCCAGCTGGAGGCACTTACGTCGCATCTGGAAGGCGACGTGATCGTGCCTATGCGCGAGCTGAACAGCATCCGCCGCCAGGCGGTGGAACTGCTTGCGGGCGAGCGCCCGAAACCTCCCGTTTACGTGAAACGGGAGGTAGAGGTCTACGGCGGCGCCTCCCGCCGGGGCGCCGCAGAGAGCACCATCCCGGCTGTGAGGGATGGTGCGGGTGTGCGCGGCGGTGAAGCGGAGCTTACCGCGCTGTGCCGCAGCCTGCCGCAGGTGCAGGCTGCCCTCGAAGCCGGCGTAACGAACATTTACGCCGACTTCGAATTCATCAAGCAGTTTCCGGCAGCGGTGGACGCTGTACGGGCTGCGGGGGCCAGCATTGCGCTGGCCACGCCGCGCATTCATATGCCCGGTGAGAACGGCTACCATGCCAACATCCTGCGCTTGCAGCCGGATGCTGTCCTGGTGCGCAACACAGGTGCGCTCTATTATTACTTGAAGCGCCGGATGGAGCAGCCGGATGCCGTGCATCCGCGCCTGATCGGCGACTTCTCCCTGAATATCGCGAACCACCGGGCAGTGGAGTTGTTCCTGGAAGCGGGCTGCGACAGAGTTACGCCGTCCTATGACCTGAACATCCAGCAGATGGTCGATCTGCTGGAACACAGTGATACCTCGCGTATGGAGGTCGTGATCCATCAGCATCTGCCGATGTTCCACACTGAGCACTGTGTATACTGCACCTTCATGAGTGAAGGCACAGACTACACAAACTGCGGACGTCCTTGCGAGGAACAACGTGCTTCCTTGCAGGACCGTATCGGCATGGCCCACCCTGTCCGTGTGGACGAAGGCTGCCGCAACACCGTCTACAACGCAGTTGAACAGTCGGGAGCGGAATACCTGAACAATTTCCGTGAGCTGGGCGTGAACTCATTCCGGGTGGAGTTTCTGGAAGAAACCCCGGAGCAGGTCGCAGAGGTCATCAGTCTCTACAGCCGGGCGCTGTGCGGAGAGATTTCCGGCACACAGGTATGGAAAAGCCTGAAAGCCACTAACCAGCTTGGGGTTACACGCGGTCAACTGGTTAACGCGAAATAAGTCAAAAAACTGTATTGCACAATAAGTCCAACAGAAAGCCGTACCCAAAGTAACTCAAGCCAGTGTGACTGAAGAGACTTGCAGACAAGTTCTCAGCCGCACTGGTTTTTTTCGAAATATAGGCCTTGTTTCTCCCAAGACTCACTGCCAAAATCCACCCAAAACTGCTATAATTAAAGCAAATATGCCATTTTCCCTTTAGTCATGGAAATGAGAGAAGATCATAGAAGGAGTCCTGTCATGAAGATCCGCAAAGCCATTATTCCCGCTGCCGGTCTCGGTACCCGTTTTCTGCCTGCGACCAAAGCCATGCCCAAAGAAATGCTCCCAATAGTAGACAAGCCTACCATCCAATATATTGTTGAGGAGGCCGTTGCTTCCGGTATTGAGGATATTATCATCGTTACAGGGAAGGGCAAACGTGCGATCGAAGACCATTTCGACAATTCGTTTGAGCTGGAATTTAATCTGGCTGAGAAGCAGAAATGGGAGCTGCTGGAGTCTGTGCGCAAATCCTCCGAAATGGCCGACATCCACTACATCCGCCAAAAGGAACCAAGAGGGCTTGGACACGCCATTTGGTGTGCCCGCAAATTCATCGGCAATGAGCCGTTTGCTGTCCTGCTTGGGGACGATATAGTCCAAGCGGACAAGCCTTGTCTAAAACAGATGATTGAGGTTTACGAACAATACAAATCATCGATTGTTGGCGTTCAGCCTGTGCCTTGGGAGGACGTTTCCCGTTACGGTCTGGTGGATGGTACGGAATTGGCAGAACGGGTGTACAAGGCCAACAGGCTGGTAGAGAAGCCTAAGAGAGAGGAAGCACCTTCCAACCTAGCGATCCTAGGCCGGTATATCCTGACTCCACGTATTTTTGACATGCTAGAGGAACAGCAGGTAGGTGTTGGCGGAGAAATCCAGCTGACTGATGCCATCTCCCGCTTAAGTGAAGTGGAACGCATTATTGCTTATGATTTCGAAGGCAAACGCCATGACGTCGGTGAGAAAATGGGCTTCATCCAAACCACCATCCATTATGCGCTTCAACATGAGGAACTCAAGGAAGGCCTGCTTGATTACCTCAAAGAGGTGATCAACAGCGAAGTGCAGAAAGTGGCGAAGTAAAGGCCTGCTGTCCTGACAGCTTTCAAAACCTGACAAGAGAATCAATCCTGAGCTGGTATAATACGAGGCCAAAAAGAGCGCCCCACTGAACTCAGTCAGCTAGACGCTCTTTTGATTTTAATCCAGTCATGGAAATCTACAGCTCAGAAGTATAATACAGTATTCGTATACCTCGCAAAAACGGTGCCATCCTTATCAAAGGACGACACCGTTTTTTTGTTTACAATCCTATTTATTAGTACTGCGTATTCACAATAGTATCAATTTGAGCAGCTTCCGCAGGATCTGCAGCAATCAGTTTATCATAAACTTCCTGATCCTGAGTAGCACTTGCCTTCTTCAAGGCAGCCAGATACCAGCGGGCAATCTCACGGTTCGTAGCATCATTATAATCTTCGCTCAACCCGCTCTTTAAGGTCTCCGACGCTGCCTGAGTCTGACCGGCCATTACCTGGATTCTACCTGCGTTCAACGCAATTGCCGGAGATGTGGCAAGCGACTGGGCTTGCAAGTCAGCTAGCAGCTGAGTATAAGCATTGAGACCAACATTAAGGTAAGTTACTTTACCGTTAGCATCCTGTTGGGTGAAGGCCTGCTGAGCCAGATCATACGAGCGGGCAATAAGTGAACCATACCAGTTCGTATCCCAGAGAGTTCCACTATTTACGACATCCGCATAAGCATCGCCAAGTCCAAGCTTTAGGGTTGCCGCTGCTTCCTCATTTTGTCCTGCTAAATGCTGCATTTTACCGACATTCAAGGCTATCGTTGGTGTCACCGAGAACGGCCGACCCTGCAGCTGCTCAGGAGGCAGAGTTTTCAAATGCTCTACACCGTCAGTCACATGTTTATAGGCATCCAGACCCGTGGTCAGGTATTCCTGTTTTTTGGCTTCATCTTTTTGGGCATTTGCGGCACTGGCTAACGCCTGCGAGCGGCTGATCAGAGCATCGTACCATTCAATATCCCAGTTGAACTTATCTGCGTTATCCCGATAGACGGCGAAGGAGAGTTCGTTCTGCCCCTTCAGTTCATACGAAGCAGCCAATAGTTGCAGCAGATTCTTATTATTAGGCTCATCCTTAAGCGCGCGGTTCAGCACGCTGAACGACTCATTCAAGAACTGCTCATCCTTAGTTTGCTTATACACCTGGTGATCCATAGAAGCGAGATATGCCGCTGCTTCCGGGTGGTATGGACGATTTTTCAGGGCTGCTACCAAAGGAGCCTTCAGCTCCTCATAGGATTGGCTCACACCGATCAACTGCTTGGCCTTGATTGCGGAATTGCTTGAGCTGATCGAACTGATCGACAGGAAAAGCATGAAAACTGTACCGACAGCCAAGGCTGCAAGGTAACCATAACGCAACCCTGGTTTATTCCAGTTCCGGCGCAGCGGTTTGCTATCCATGGCAGCGCCCATTCCGGCAAGACCGATAAAGACAAGAATCCCCATAAAGGCATAACTGAGATTGAAGTCCAGCAAGCTGTGAACAAGAATCGACAAAGCAATAATATAGAAAAGGAATCCATTATTAAATTCATCCTTGTCCCGTTTCAGGTAACCACGGATATATTTGTAGAAAATATAGCCGATAAAGCCCATGAACACAATAAATCCGACAATGCCAACTTCAATTAAATACTGCAAGAAGAAATTATGCGCCTGGCGGCTCGTATACGGATAGTCCTGGTAGTGCTCATACAGCGAAGCCCAGCCCCCACCACCGGCGCCAATAATCGGATAGTCTTTTACGACCTTCAGAGCATCCTTATAAAAAGTAATACGTTCCAATACACTGTGCTGCTTGAAGTTGATGTTTTCCAGCCGTGTCTCCATGTTAGCGGGAAGAATGCTGCGGGCGCTTGTCCCAATCAGCAGAAATGCGACAACGGCGACCAGCACAACGGAGAGGAGCGGCAGCCACAGACCAGCCAGCTTGCGCGATTCCCAGCCCCCCAGTTTAGTTTGCAGCCACGGTGACACAAAGCGCTGGATTAACCAGCCAAGTACGGCAACAACGGCGGAGGCCCCCAGCAGATAAGCCCAGCCTTTAAAAGCAGCAGAAGAAGTAAAGGCTGTGCTCAGTTCAGTTCCAAGATTGGTCACAGGGCTTGCAATCGCAAGAGAGGCAATACCGGCAATACCCAGATGGATAATCCAGAGAATCTGCTTCACAGGCTTCAGAGACAGCAGGAGAAGAATAAAGACTATGGGCAGCATGACTAATCCCCCGCGGGACAAGGTCAGCAGCAAGGAAACAATGATCGGCACGAGCATAAATCCGTGGGTCAGCGTCCCATACCATTTCTTGGAGCGGACCAGTGCGAAGACAGCTACGAACAGAAAAGCCATCAGGAAAGCTGCGTATGTATTCGCATATTGGAAAATCGAGGTCAGCCGCAGGCCGTTCGAGTCGGTCATGACCGCATCCAAATATTTACCGCCGCGAACCGTGTCAGAGAACCAGCCAACCAGTCCACCGGCGAATTTCCAAGCGCCCAGCCAGTTCAGCAAGCCAAAACCCACGATAAAATAGGCAATGGCCAGAACGGCATTTTGAATGACAACATTTAGTTGCTTTTGCTTGAGCAGATATAACGCTATAATGAATACTGCAATATACATACTCTGAATAAAGAGAATGTTCATCGCCATATAATGCGAAGCAGCGCCAAATAGCGACAGAGCATACGTTATTGGCAGCAGCAGCGAAGCCACAGCCAGCAAGTCGCGCTGCTCCTCCAGCTTGAACTTGTTATAGTACAAGCCCATCCAGACCAGCAGCAGCAGACCGCTGAGCAGGGAAGACACATAAATCGGCTTTTCAAAGTCAATTTGCTGCCCATTAAACAATCCAACCTGAAATGGGGTCCATACCAAAAACACAATAAAAGCAACAACCAATGCCCATACCGGGCTGGATATCTTTTCAACATTTCTCGACTGCACAGCATTTTTACCGTATACTGGTTTCGACACGTTTTAATCTCCTTTTCCTGTAGGTACGTGGATATTTTAACATATTGAATTGATTGACTCTATAGCAGGATGAATTTTATCTTGGATTATTAGGATGTTTATCATATTATTAAGATTTCAGGAAGGGTGCATATTTAAGTGCTGTATAGTAAATTTTCGTTATTGAAACAATTGGTTAAAAGAGATGTACTGTCGAGGTATAAAGGCTCATCATTAGGAATGATCTGGTCTGTGGTCATACCAATCTTGATGCTTGCTGTTTATACTTTCGTTTTTAGTGTCGTTTTTGAAGCGAGATGGAACGTTGAATCGAATAATCATCTGCAATTTGCACTGATTATTTTTTCGGGTATTACAATATTCAATTTTTTCTCTGAGGTTATAACACGTTCTCCTTCTCTGATAGTTGGAAATAGTAATTATGTTAAGAAAGTTGTTTTTCCATTAGAATTGCTTCCTGTTTCTGCTGTGTTATCTGCTTTTGTCCACTTAATTATCAGCTTTTTTATTCTTTTTATTGGTATTATAGCATTTGGAGACGGACTTAAGTGGACTGCTATATATTTACCGTTAGTGTTATTGCCTATAGTTCTCTTTTCGCTAGGATTAAGTTGGTTTTTATCCTCAATAGGTACGTTTATTCGAGATATAAGTTATTTAGTGAATGTTTTTACCAGTGCATTAATGTTTTTAAGTCCTATATTCTATCCAATCACTTCGGTTCCTGTGAATCTAAGATTTATATATAATCTAAATCCAGTAAGTTCTACAGTTGAGGATATGAGAAATATTTTAATCTGGGGTACAACTCCCGATTTTTATTGGCTCTTAAAAGGCTCATTAATTGGTTTAGTAATTTCGGTTTTGGGATATTACTGGTTTAAGAAAACAAGAGGTGGATTTGCTGATGTTATATAATACTACAATATCAATTTCTAATGTATCCAAAATGTACAGAATATATGATAAGCCACAAGACAGGCTTAAACAATTCTTTTATCGTGAAAAAAAGAAGTTGTATCGTGAATTTTGGGCGCTCAGAGATGTTTCATTTACAGTGCCTAAAGGGAAAACAGTTGGAATTATTGGGAAAAACGGATCAGGAAAGAGTACACTTTTACAGATAATCACGGGAACGTTACAAGCTTCAATGGGTGAACTAAATATAAATGGAAGAATTGCCGCTTTACTTGAATTAGGCAGTGGTTTTAATCCCGAATTTACTGGAAGAGAGAATGTTTATCTTAACGGAAGTATTATGGGATTAACAGAAAAGGAAATTAAGGAAAGAATGCATCTGATTGAAGAATTTGCAGAAATAGGTGATTTTATTGACCAGCCTGTTAAATTATATTCTTCTGGAATGTATGTGAGATTGGGATTTGCATGTGCTGTTAATGTTGATCCTGACATTTTGATAATTGATGAGGCTTTATCCGTAGGAGACATGCAATTTCAGTTAAAATGTATGGATAAAATGAAAAAGTTTAAAGAAGAAGGGAAAACAATTTTATTTGTAAGTCATGACACATATTCTATTAAAAATTTTTGTGACGAAGTTATCTGGATGAAGGATGGTTCTGTTTATAAATATGGTAATGTACAAGAGATAACTAACGAATATGAAGATTTCATGAAGTCCAAAGATGTGGCATCAATCAATGTTGAAGAGAAAATTGAAGATGCTGATACTAAAAAAATTCTTGTGATCGATAGAGTGACTGTAAAGAACAATAAGGGGGAATCTGGGAAAACATTCTCCTTTGGAGAAGATGTATTTGTGGAAATTGAATATTCTTTAAAAGAATCACTGAAAGGTATAGTTGGCGGAGCGGCTATTATAAATCAAAGAGATGTTTATGTGTGTGGAGTTAATACAAAACTAGATAAATATCCTATTCCAGAAGAGCCGGGAAGCTATAAATTGATATGTAATTATAATGATATGAATTTAATGCCCGGTACTTACCATATTGATATTGGTTTTTTTGAAAGTGCTGGATTAGTAAGGTTGGATTATAAAACTAAGGTCATTTCATTTAGTATACAGTCTATGGATTATGTAGCGGAAGGAATATCATTTCTTAAACATACTTGGGAAGTAAGGGGAATAACTAATGAAATATAACGTAGAGGTTGATATCTTAGCGGGAACTTCCCATTCTATAATGCTTCAAAACATTAAATCCAATTCCAAAATACTTGAATTTGGATCGGCTTCTGGATATATGACACAATACATGAAGCAAACTTTAAATTGCCAAGTCGTATGTATTGAAATTGATCCGGACGCAGCTGAAAAAGCAAAAGAATATGCAGAACTAATGGTGGTTTCAGATATAGAAAAAATGCAATGGGTGGAGGAAATAAAAGGGCTTTCTTTTGATTATATTTTGTTTGCTGATGTATTAGAGCATTTGAGAAATCCGGATATGGTACTGAGTAAAGCAACCGAATTTCTTTCTGATGAGGGAACTGTAATGACCTCGATCCCTAATATTTCACATAATGCCATTATAATGGAATTAATGGAAGGCCGATTTGATTATAAGTCTGTAGGACTGTTAGATGATACCCATGTTCATTTTTTTACGAGAAAGACTGTTCTAGAACTATTGGATAAGGTTGGGCTTGAACCTTGTGCATGGTTTACAACTATGAGAAGACCTGAAACAACAGAATTCCATCAGAATTATAGTAAATTTCCTATTACAGTACAAAATTACTTGAAAAATAGGGTTGATGTTGATG